>Ga0131853_10001513_pt1 | contig 41519 bp, 32 predicted proteins | sample TergutLab28metaG_FD_92764 | JGI IMG/M metagenome (GOLD analysis project Ga0131853, IMG submission 92764) | Labiotermes labralis P1 segment gut microbial communities from Petit-Saut dam, French Guiana - Lab288 P1 (version 2) (version 2) | ecosystem: Host-associated > Arthropoda: Insects >...
GTCTGCAAACTTTTGCAATGCAGTGCCGTTTTTTAGGTTTTTTTCTACCATAGACCGACAAACCGCCAATTCGCCCTCTCCTGCCAGATGCAGCATATGCGAAGCTAGGTAAATGCACAATTCTAAAAGGTCTGGCGGGGATGCTTTGCAACAGGATAGCACCTGAATGGCTTCTTTTATTTCCAGGCTGTTACCTATAGTGTACCCAAGCGGCGAGGACATATCCGTGATAATAGCGGCGGTTTTTCTTCCACACCCCTTGCCGATATCAACCATTGCATTTGCCAGTTTACGCGCATCACACAAATCTTTCATAAACGCACCGCTGCCGGATTTAACATCCAATAAAATATGTTCTGCCCCAGCGGCAATTTTTTTACTCATTATACTTGCGGCAATAAGTGGAATGCTATCCACGGTTGCGGTGACGTCGCGCAGCGCGTAAATTTTCTTATCCGCAGGCACCAAATTGCCAGACTGACCGGAAATACACAGCCCGTGCTCCGCTGTAATACCCAAAAATTCTTCCGGAGAAAAATCTGTTCGGATGCCGGGTATGGATTCGAGCTTATCTATGGTGCCGCCTGTATGCCCAAGGCCGCGCCCGCTCATTTTTGCGACGGGAAAGCCCAGTGCCGCAAGTATGGGCATGACAATAAACGTCGTCTTATCCCCTACCCCGCCTGTAGAATGCTTATCCATTGTTTTGCCGGCAAGACATGACAAATCGAGCTTGCCGCCGGAGTCCGCCATGGCCATGGTCAAATCGATAGTCTCCCGCGTGCTCATGCCCCTAAAACATATTGCCATAAGCAGCGCAGACATCTGGTAGTCAGGTATTTTGCCCGTGGTAAAGCCATTTACTGCCTCGCGAATTTCAAATGCCGAGAGTTCTACACCGAGTTTTTTCTTGTTTATAATTTCATACATGTACATCCGTCCTTTTTGCAAGAGGTCAAACTATAGCGATTTCAGTTGAAAACGGTGAAGTCAAGGGAGGCGCCGCGCCGCCGCACGGCGCGTTTCGACCGAAAACTGAGCCCTCTTTCAACGAAATCGTCTATATTTGCCACTTCGGGTTATGTGGAAATAGCCAGCCCGAAACCATGCGGCAATAATTCCCCCAAGTTATGAATACGGTAATCTTCAGCCGTTTTAACAACGATGACTGTCAAGTCGTCTGCGGCAAACTCTTTTATCACTTGGCGGCACACACCGCAAGGGTAGCAATAGTCTGGCTCGGTATCTTTTGGCGAACCGGCAATGGCTATTGCCAAAAATTCTTTATCGCCTTCAGACACGGCTTTAAAAATCGCCGTGCGCTCTGCGCAGTTTGTGGGCGAAAACGCCGCGGATTCTATATTGCATCCGGTGTATATTTTCCCGTCTTTTGTAAGCAAAGCCGCCCCGACTTGGAACTGCGAATACGGCGAATAAGACATAGCCTTCGCATTGATAGCCGCCTGCGCAAGCTCTTGATAGTTAATGTTTTCCATTTTACTTCGCACCCTCCAATAATTCTATACATAATTCCGCATTACGTGCCGCCAGCTCCCGCAAACGGCTTCCCGCTTCAAATATTTCGGCAGAAATTTCATCTTTATTTTCGTGAATCTCCTTCGCATACTGGATGAGCGTATCCGCATTTGTTTCCTCAACAGGCATATGCCATTTTTGCCCCATTGTGTCCATAAAACCACGGATTTTTGAGTTATATTCCAGCCCAATTGCCGGGACACCTTTTTCCATCGCAAAAATTAGCGCGTGTAAACGCATACATATCGCGAATGATGCAAAACCCAGCACGCTCCTGCCCATATCATGCCCTGTTGTAATCGTGTCCAAAAATATAGATTCGTGCTTCATCAGCGACATAACACGGCGCGATATGTCGCTGTCCCGCTCTGGCCACATTGGCACAAAAACGGCTTGATACCCATAGGTTTCCACCAGATGGTCTGCAAAGCGCGCAACTTGCTCTTCTAAGTCTGGCGGGTTGTGTGCCCACGGGCGCAGCGCAACGCAGAAGAATTTCCCTGTTACACCCAGCATCGGTAAATACGCCTCGCCCCCTTCTACCGGGGGAAGCGCGAACACGGCATCGGCAGTAACATGTGTCTTTGGCTTGTTTATGCCAATTTCTTTCAAAACATCAAGTGAAGCGTCCTCACGCAGGGTTATAAGGTCTACTTTGTTAATCGAGTGGCGTACGCGCCCTATATTCCCGCGGCGGCTAACGGGACCAATGCCCTTGGCATACAGCATATTTTTCACACCCAAGAAACGCGCGGTGTTTATGACCCACAGATAATACAAAAGCGACTGCGTACTGGTTTCGTCCTGTATAAGATTGCCGCCGCCTGTTATAAGAAGTTGCGCCTTACGCAACCGAAAAAACACCGCCAGTAAATTAAAGCGATAAACCACGTCTACGCCAAATTGAGCACGTGTTTCCCTTGGTTTATGGGACAGCACTGTAAGGTTAAGGTCTTTCCTACGCGCGCGCAAATTTTGCACAATAGATTTAAGCAACATAACGTCGCCGCCGTTATTGTATCCATAATAGCCTGAAATTACTATGTTTACCGGCTTATCCGGGACAAAAACGTTATCGTACACATCTATCGCATCTTGTGCCATGCGCTCTAAAGAGTATTCGCTGCATACCAAGTCCCGGGAGTATTGGCCAAGCTGGGCCAGTTCGCTGTCGCTTTTTTCAAGCAGGGTTAACAAGTCTTTGCGAAGTTTTTCGGGCGTTGTATCGCCGCAGCCACGGCAAGTGAAATTGGTTGCAACCGCCGTAGGTTTGGTAGTCTCGTCCAAGATGCCGATATAGCCCTGATTGCCCGCTAGAATTACAGGCGTGCCCGCACTCATGGCTTCCAATGCTGCCCGGCTTGGGTTAACAAAAATATCGGCAAGTGCGCAAAATTTGTTAATATCTGTCCGCTGCCCCGTCATGTGTATAAGCTTGCCAAGCTTGGCATTTACAGCATCGGCCTTCATTTTTAGGGGCGCAAAGTCGTCACCATCGCCAACAATAATAATTTCTATGGGCTTGGATGATAACTTGCTTAACTCTTCTGCAATTTCTACCAATGTGTATGCCGATAAACCGGAAACACGGCTCTTATCCAAACGGCCCACGCACACAATTTTGCGGGTATCAGGCAAAAGCCCCAGCTCTAAAATAATATCGGATGTGTCTATATCCGGGCTAAATTTTTGCGTATCTATGCCGTTTACCGTCAGGCTTATATTGCGCTCTTTCACCTTGTAATTGGCCAACAAATAATCTTTAATATCGCCGGAAACCGCCAGCACCTTGTCGCCCCAATTGCTAAGCAAATTGAAGGGAAATGCAACAGAAAAATCTAAATGGGCAGATGTTACCAGCTTGAATTTAAGCTGTTTTTGCAACATACCGCAAATAAAAGCGGGGATACGCGCATGGGCATGCACCAGCTGGATATCATTTTCCAATATAATTTTTTTTAGCGCGCGATACGACGAAAAAACATTGATAAACTGCTTGTTGTGCAACGGCACGCGGTAATGCTTTATTCCGCATTCTTCAAGCTCTTGCACATATATGCCGCCATTGCTTACAACATGCACATCTAAACCCATGTGCTTCAGGGTCTTGCTTAGCTCCAGTACATGCGTTTCGGCACCGCCTATTTCCATGCCCATGAGTGTCATAAGAACTTTGTGGGGGGTGTTCATTTCTGAATCCATTCCTTTCACAATTACTCCCTAACTTTGCCCCTGCCGCCGCAATGCGGGCAGTTTATTTCCAATATTTTGCTTAATGACAAACGCCTTTTGGGGCGCGCCATTTGCACAATACCCAATTGCGACATGCCTATTATTTCCGGGTTAAGGCGGTCGCGCTTGGCTTCAAGTAAAAGTGCTGCCATTAATACGGCCTTATCTTCCTGCCGCGACATATCAATAAAGTCGATTATGATTATACCAGAAAGGTTGCGCAGCACGATTTGGTCTACTATGGCAGTCGCGGCTTCCAAGTTGGTGTTCAGCACCGTTTCGCGGTAGCTTTGCGAGCTTATATTATTGCCTGTGTTAACATCTATGACCACGCAGGCCTCTGTTTCCTCTATGGTTATAAACCCGCCGCAGGCAAGGTTGACCACTTTTTCTAATGCCGCGCGAATTTGCCTTGGGATGTTGTTTTCGTCGAACAACTTAGTTTCATGGGGGAAAATATGCCCCGCCAAACTTGGAACAAGGCTGACGATATATTCACTGGCCGCATTAAAAACTTCCGCGCTGCCGCTTATGTGAATTTCGTTCAAATCTTCGGATACGGTATCTGTCAGAATCGGGGTGACTTCGGGGTGCGGATAAAGCTTTGCCGGGGGTAATGCGAATTGGGCGCGCTGCAAAATATCTTCATACGCTTGGTGCAACTTGTTCATTTCTTCTTGTAAAGCATCGTGTTGGCAGCCCTCGGCATTGGTGCGCACAATTGCGCCATATCCTTTTGGCAGGATACCGCGCACCAGCTTTTTTAGGCGGCGGATTTCTTTTTCGTCGGTTATTTTATGGGAAACGCCAACTTCACCCGGCGGTTGTTTATGAAGTATTGTAAGCCAGCCTTTTAGGCTTATATCGGTGCTTACATACGCACCCTTGGAACTTGTTGCATCTTTTTGAACTTGCACCAATAGTGGCCGCCCAGACTTTAAGTTATTGCTTGCTTTAAAGTTGGCGAAGGCATTTTTGTTGCTGCCAATATCTATAAACGCGAATTGCCCCGGCATAATCGTCTTAATTCGCCCAACTATCACACTGCCAACCAGCGATGCATCTTTTTTGTCGATGTAGATTTCCTTTAACTTGCCGCCTTCGGTTATTGCGGTACGGGTTAGGCTTTCGGTATGTTCGATGAGTAATTTTTTCATAGGGGGATAATCCCGCCCTTACCATCAGTTTGGTATAGCTCAAGACGGGAGAAGTTAGATGTGCATGGCACACCCCCCGAAGGGGGCGCTGCTGCGAGGCAGCGGGCCGCCCGGCCAGGTGGTCGAAAACGCTTTTTCGACTGCGAAGCGAACGATGAGGGTTTTTCGGGGGTTGCCAAAAGTTGCTCTGCGACCAGAAGCGGGTTTAGGAACCTGCCGCTGCCCGCAGAAAGGCGCAGTAACAATGCATTTTCAGTGCAAAACTCAATCGCCAGGATATCCGGGCGAATATCAGTATTTTTTATGCCGCTCTTTGTTTTTTTGGGGATAACAAGCGTTTCCGCATCGAGTATTTTTTTTACGGATTCTTGCAATGTTGCGACACCAATTAAACTTTTCCGCAAAGCTGGTGCCGCAATCCCCCTTTCTAAAGGGGATTGCGGCATTTCTATGTTGAAGGCGTAATCTGCAACCATTGTTGCAGCGGCGGCGGTTGCACCCTGCGGCAGATATGCGGCAGATATATACAAACCCCGCGGCGCGGCGGCGTTTAACCGCTCTATAATTTCGGCAGAAGAAACCTGGGCAGTTAGGGTGATATCGGCATAGTCGTTTATGCTTTCCATGCCAAGCGGCAACGGCAACGCGAATGAAATAATCTGGTGCGGGTTAAAGCCCTGCGAATATGCAATGGGCAAGCCCGAACGGCGTATGGTTTGTTGAAACACACGAAGAAAATCTAAGTGACCTATGAAGCGGAGTGTATCCGTTTTTGAAAAGCGTATGCGCATTTTTGTTTCCATATTAGGCTCAATTCCTTTCATTTACGGATCGCATTGCCATCATTGCAGCACCAATAACAGGAGGTACAGAAGGCTCAATGAGTTGGTATTGTTTACTGCTATTTCTTACACACAACATTTCTGTAATTTTACTTGCTACAAATTCACTTTTCGCTACCCCGCCTATTAACGCGGCTAAAACGGTATCCGATTCAAAACACGCGCCAACCAACTTGATTCCTGTGACTATGTCCGCCGCCGCTTTAGTGCAAATTTGTTGCGCAAGCCGACTTCCCTGTAAAGCAGTAGTAGTAATCGCCGGAGCAAAGTTTCCTAACTTTTTATCTATCTGCGCCTTTGATAAGCCTCCAAAGATACCCACTAGACCAGATACATCTGTCACGTCAAAATATTTGAAAACATCGCTTACAAGATTAATATCTGTATCGTCTGTTTCATTTGCTATGATTTTGTGTACGCAATGGTAGGACAAAAACCTTGCCGCTGTACCCGCATAATGGCCAAAATCATAGTTTCTTATATGTTGCCCTGCTTCTGTTATGCCAAAAATAATGGAACCGGTACCAGAAATGGCAATAATACCGGGTTCAAATAAAAACGCGCCTACGTTTGCAACAACCGCATCACTCACATATTGAACCTGGCACTGTAACCCATCAATATTTACAAGCTCACTTATCCATGCAAAATCGCTTTCCGAGTCATAGCCGGCGATACCCGCTGTTGCCCCAACAATGCGGTGAGGGGCGCAGTTTGCCTTACTTAATGCTTCATATACCGCATTTAAAACATTCTCTTTTGCCAACGGGTCCTTTTTTATGTTGGCGCCGCCGCTTCGTTTCACGTCCGCAAGCAAGTTCCCCTCTATATCCATCACAGCAACACGGGTATAGGTTCCGCCACCATCAATCCCTAATATCACTTTCATTGGCATTTCAACCCGCAACCGGCACAACCATCCCTGCAATTGGGCGTTGTTGCGCCTGCTTTAGCCTTTTCCCATTCACGCTGGAAGAATTTCTTTGACACGCCCATATCTATGAAATCCCACGGCAGTTTTTCGTCCGCCGGGCGTTCTCTATGGGTGTAAAATGCAGGGTCTAGGCCTGTTTCTTCAAATGCCAATTGCCATATCGCCGGGTTAAAATGGTCGCTCCAGCCATCATAAATGGCACCCAGCTTGTATGCCATTTCTATTAATTTGCCAATTTTACGGTCGCCCCTGGCTATAACGCCCTCAATTTGCGCGGTTTTTGCATCGTGATACCGGTATGTCACGCGCTTGTTACGAATCATGCCTTTTACGGCCTGTTGCTTGGCGATAAAATTTTCCGGCAGGTCTTGTGCCGCCCACTGGAATGGGGTGAACGGCTTTGGTACAAAACAGGCCGTACTTACAGACACACTAACGGGGCGTTTGCGTTCTTCATATGTTAGGCGATAATACGCATCTACAACGCTATTGCACAAGTCTACAATCGCCGTCATATCGTCCATTGTTTCGTATGGCAAGCCGCCCATAAAGTACAATTTAATTTTATCAAAACCGGCTAAAAATGCGCGATAGCAGCCTTCCAAAATTTCTTCCTCTGTCAGGTTTTTGTTAATAATATCCCGCATGCGCTGGCGGCCGGCCTCCGGTGCAACGGTCAGAGATGATTTACGTACAGATTGTACCTTGGCTAAAGTCTCTATTGCATCCAGTCTTGTAGACGGCAGCGAAATATTTATACGGTTTTTGTCTGTAAATTCGACCAGCTTGTCCACCAATGCTGCAAAATGGCTGTAATCACAGGCACTTAGCGATAACAGAGATACCTCGTCATGCCCTGTTGCTGCCAGTAACTTCTCGGTTTGGTCAAGCAGCTCGTCTACCCCACGCTCACGCATTGGGCGATAAATATACCCTGCCTGGCAAAAACGGCAACCACGCATACAGCCTCGCGCAAGCTCTAGCACCGCACGGTTATGAACGGATTCCGTAAGCGGAGTAATTAAAACGTCCGGGAAAAATTCGAGTTTTTGCACAAAAGCACGCGTTACCATAACCGGGGCTTTTGCATTATTTGGGGTAAATTGAATCAACGTGCCATCGTCTCCATAAGAAACATCATAAAATTTTGGCACATACACCCCGGGAATATCTAAAATGCTTTCCAAAAATTGATCTTTTGTCCCGCCAATTGCTTTATTCGCTTGATGTTTGTCTAAAATCGCATCAAGGCTGGCCTCGCCGTCACCGATATAGAAAAAGTCCACAAAATTCGCCATAGGTTCCGGATTTACGGCGCAAGGGCCACCAGCACATATTATCGGGTGACTTTCATCCCTATCACAAGCATTCAACGGAATACCTGCCAGGTCAAGCATCGCCAAAATATTCGTGTACGACATTTCATATTGCAGGGTGAAGCCCACGATATCAAACGCTGTAAGCGCGTCACCGGTCTCTATCGAAAATAGCGGTAGATTTGTTTCGCGCAAATGGTCTACCATATCCAGCCATGGCATAAATACACGCTCACAATAAGTATCTTTGCGCCTATTCATGAGAAAATACAGCATTTGCAAGCCTAAATAGCTCATGCCAATCTCGTAAACATCGGGAAAACAAAACGCAAAGCGTGTCATGTCCGGTGTTATTGTTTTTATTACAGCATTCACCTCGCCACCAGTATACCTGGCGGGTTTCGTTAATTTAAGCAGTTGCTCGTTGGTTGGTTTCATTACCTCTTCGCCTTTCCATACAAACAATTATCCCCATTATTAAAAACAACCCCAGGCAAGCCATGAACGGTATGCGCCTGTCGATGCCCGATAACCGCCCTGCAACTAAGCCAAACGGGCTTGCCGCCCCTAGCATTATTGCCATAAGCATTGCTCTAATGCGTGCGCGTTCGGCCGGGTCTACATTTTGTATAACCAATGTATCGCGCCGCGGTAGGAACACTGCCGCCGCGCAAGCATCTATAGCGGTAAAAATTATTAGCGGAAGTGCAGCAACGGCAATTGTCAGCAGCGTGGCTGCCGGGGCATAGTCCCCTTGAAACGGAAGCAAAACCCCTGCAGGTATCGAAAGCAGCAAAACATACCCGCCAACATATAAAACAAGCCCGCCAAGCATGACAATATGAATAGAATATCTATCCAAAATGCGCTGAAAAACCAAGAAGAAGGACAGCATAATCGCCCCTCTAAGTACAACCGTAAGCCATGGAAGATACTGCTCTGGCAGGCCCAAATCCAGCGTAATATACAACGGCAGGAATGTTGTAGAAATAATTTGCTGGATATGCAAGACGATAACAAGCAATAATACGCGCTTTGTTGCCGGTGTCGTAAATATTTGAGAAAGCACACCCTTATATTGCAGAAGCAAGCGCGATACTGGCACACCTACCGTTTCATTGAGGCGAACAAGGCCCTGTTGTGTTTCCTTAGAAAAGTGGAAATGAAGTATAAACTTCGCGCTCATGGAAACTACCGCAAATACCAGCAACACACGCATAACAGGAATAAGGCCCAAATTACCGATAAGTATCCCAGAGATTGGCGCAACAAATACGGCCAAAAGCCCCGCAATATATATCCAATTAAATAGCTGAACAATCTTGTTTGGCTCGGCATCTTCTACAAGTAAACATTCCCAGGCATTTGAACCTATCGGCCATAACCCGTTAAAAAGTGCTGCGGCTAAAAACCATCTGAAATCTTGCGCAAACGCCCAAATTAAACATGGGACTGTCCACGCCAAGTGATCCCATACAAGGTTAGTTTTCCTACGCCCAAACTTATCGGTTAATACCCCGCTAAAAACGCTGGCCACCATTTGCACTATCATTCCAACAGCAACAAGGATGCCTATATTGGCATCCTCTACTCCAAGGCTAAACATGTAAAGTGTTAGGAATGGGGCATATAGCGTATGTGGTATCCCCCAAAGCGGCTCGGTAAACACGGCATAACGGGGGTTGCCCTTTAGCTCGAAAAGCGGCAAAAATGCCTTTGTGATAGATGCTTTTCTAATTATTGCCATCGTTAACCTGCTCGCCGCTTGGATACTCATATCCGTTTTCGTTATAATCATCATCGCCAGGCTCTGGATATTCGTCGTTGGGGATAACTACCGGGATTTGCGGCTCGGTCAGGGCAGGGTCTACATGGTAATGGTCGTAGTCTTCTTCGCCATCATCGTCTGCAGGTTCATGTATTTGCACCTGCAAAGGAGGTACTCCCAGTGCTGTCGTTATTCCTTGCGGCAAATGCACGGTAAGTGCTACGTCATGCACGCCTATAGGAAGGCGGCGCAAATCCAGCTCCAACCCAATTTCTGTATAATTTAACTCGGAAACTAATGTGCTGGGGCCAGCCACATCTATCCGAATTGATAGCGCATCGCTCAAAATATGATACATCGCCGTGGCACCGCGAACGCGTATGTCATCACGCGGGATTTGGAATGTTCGCCGTATTATCGGGTCTAATGTTACCAACAGGGTCGCATTTGGGTCTTGGCCATCGTGCAAAAATATACCGTTTGGCAACCATTCCTTCAGGTCAACATCTTTCGTAAAACTATCGTTCGCCCCATCTAAATCGGCTTGAATTAATAAATACTCCAATTCCTGCAACAGTTCTGGCGGGCCAATTACATCTATAGATACAGGCTCTATATCAACTGCTGCTACTGCAAAACCCGTGGCTACACTGCCCGTGCCCTGCACCCTTAGTTCCACAGTGTGTACGGGCCACACCGGCACAATGGCAGTCGTTTCCCTAACACTTAACTCTACCCGTTCGGTTATATCCCGTCCGTTATGGTCTAAAACAACCAGCGGCAAATTACCCATTTCCATATCTGATTGAACACCCGAAACATCTACATCTACCAACACGCTGTCAACCGTTGCAAGCACTGTACGCGGCCCCGTTACAGTTACACTGTTGTTAACAAGCCGCACCGGCCTTAGCTCAAAATTTGGCCCAACTTCATTTAAAACATCTGCTGTCACAGGGAAAACCCTGCGCTCTATAGCGTCCACTTGCACATCTATGAAACGCGGCTGTATAGACGTATGCGTCAGGCCCGCATATAAATTTGCGTTTATATATAACCTAAATGTGACCGGGCCGTCGCTGCTAAGAACGGCTTCTGCATTTATAGCCCTAAAGTCAACACTGGGCACAATCCTTGACAACTGCTCTTCCGCACCGGCTTCCATTAAAGCTTCCAGCTCGCTTCTGGCAGCGTGTACGACTACTTGAACGGTAGTATCCAGCGCATCCTCGTTTAAAATCACAAGATCCGCACCGGTTACAATCCCTACATTATGCAGTTGCAATGGCAGAAAATTAAACGGCATATTTTGTACAGGGTCGTTCATGATGCTGCTTACAAACCACAGCAAAAATGCCAAACCCAGCGAAAGGATTTTCCACTGAACATCGGTATAAAAGAAAGAAAGAAATCGTTTCATCGGTTCGCCTTCCCCCTTCTAAACAGCGAAAACCTGGATTTTATAGGTTCGCCCCATGTTAACAACTCTCTAATTTGGCCTTCTGTAACGCCTCGTCTAATGTCGCCATCTATAGCGATGGAAATTGTGCCTGTTTCTTCGGAAACAATAACTACACGCGCGTCCGAAACTTCGCTAACGCCTATTGCGGCACGGTGGCGTGTTCCCAAGGATACATCCACATGTTCTGCCGTAAGGGGCAAAATGCACGAAGCCGAACTAATGCGGTTATTGCGGATAATTACCGCACCATCATGCAACGGCGCATTTTTTTCAAAAATATTTAACAAAAGCTGCGCACTCACCTGTGCATCCAGCAATGTACCGTTTTCCTCATGCTCAGTTAAATCTACATCTTGCTCAATCACAATTAGCGCACCTGTTCGCGCGCTAGACATGATACGTACAGCTTTAATAATCTCATCCATTGTATGTGTGGTAGAATGCACTTTTTGTTCTGTCTCATTTTTAAGCGGAAACAGATACTGCCCACGGCCCAACTGCTCCAATGCCTTGCGCAACTCCGGCTGGAACAAGATGACAACCACCACAAGCCCCATACCAATGGTATTGCTTACAACCCATTGCACGGTAGCCAGGTTAAAAAGCTGTGCAAAAACCGCAATAATAGCAACAAAAATGATTCCTTTAAACACAACCCATGCCTGGGTGCGCCTAACCCATTTCAGGATAAGATAAATGACTATAAAAACGATTAAAATATCCAGCATCTGAAATAGGCCCAAATTCGGCATCACAAACCCGGGTAAATTTGCTATTTCCACCAGCCAGTCTATTAAAGAATCACGCATAATCTATTCCTTTTGTCAGGCTTCCTGCCACTTATTCTCTGCAAGAAGTCTGCTGTTATTCGGGCCTCTTTGGAGGCCTTTTATTGGAGTCGCTTGGTATATTGGGGGCAGCACCAGGCTTTGGCCGCCTGTGCGCATTCTCGTATACCGGCATATCAGACTCTTCAGCCGGTTTTGGGCGGACACGGGTTTGTATGGCATCCGGCTCAATTAGTGGCCGTGGCCGCCTATGCACAGTTTCGTGGCTTGGCATGTCGGACTCCGGGATTGGCCGGGGTCTTCTTACCTCTATAGGCGGTGCATCGTCAAAAGTTTCCTCACTTGGACGAATACGCTTTACAACCCGCTTAGGTTTAGTAAGTATAACTTTGGGCACAATGCGAACGTGATAAAAATTATTATCATCTTCAAATTGCACAGACTCTGCCCGCTGGTAATCCAAAATAATATCAAAACAACGTATAATTACGGCCAAAACGCCGCATAAAATTGTTGAAAGAAGCATCATGCCAATCCCAACGTTTGCATCGGCCACAAGCACCGAAACAATAAAACCAAAAATTGTCATTACACAGCCCAAGGCAATTGCAACCTCTTTAGCAAAGTCAATTGCCAGGCGGCTTACGAAATGCACAAGCACAATAACCAGCGCAAAAATAACCGCCGTAAACAGCCAGTTATGCGTTCCCGTTACACTGCGCATCAACGCTTCGTATACAACCGCAAAAGCTTCCGGCAGTTCAGTTAAAAGGTCTGCAATTTCCATATCAGTTATTGTTGCTCCTGTAACAGAACCCGGCTCCATAAGCCAGTCAAGCACAGGAATTTGTGCGTTAACAAATACGCCAACCGTAATAGGGATAATTGAAGTAACCGAAAAATAGAGCCCCGCAATAAGCGGCACAAGATACGGCACATTAAACCTAAACGCCAGTATCGTAAACAATACAAGGATAGACTCCTTAGGCGCCATTCTGGCATAGAACAGGAAAATGAATATCAAAAACAAAAACACCGATGCTGCAACTTCAATATTGGCAGAATATTGCATGGTTATGCTTAAAATAATCAACATCCAGCCCATGTTCATTGGCATTACGGTAAATAGCAATGCAAAAAGCACAATCAGCAGTGTTGGGCTAAGTATTTCCGTAAACGGCTCAAGCATAACATTCACATGCCCGATAGACTGAATTGCAGAAAACACAAATAGACCCAACAAAAACTTGAGTATCGGCAAAATAAACGCCTCGTAGCGTTTAAAAAATTTCACTAAAACCTCACGTACGATCAGTATTTGTTCCATAGCGACGTTAGGTGTCCTCTCTTTTTTCAATTTGCTAGGAAGCTGTTAGTCCGCTCTACTTTCGTAGCGTTCCAGCTGCTTGATTAGCGAGTCGTATCTGTCTAAACGTTTTTGTATTAGGTAATATTCGCGCGTGCCATGAATTGTACCAATTAGCGAATACACGGCTAAAATGGCCACCAAAAACAGCACAGAATCCGTAAGGTGCCGGACAACGTCCATTTGCAAAACATCTACACCATCCAGCAAAATTACCCTTAACCAGTAAATTGTAAGCAGCAAAATCCCCGCAATACCCACAGCTATACGCGTACCCAAATTTTTCTTATAGATATAGTCATGACGGAAATATTCACTGGCAGCACGGTCGGAATGGCCTTCGTGCTTGTCATACAACGCAAGCTTGGTCATGGTTATGATTTTTTGTTCGTTAGCCACAATTTTTTACCTCCAATCCCGTTCAAATATAGTACCATTTTTATGTGCATAAAGTCCAGACAAAATCTAAGAAAGTTTCGCTGATACCTTTTGTGGAATTGAAGGATTTTGCCTGCCGCCGTCGAATTACTACTTTGAAGGGGTGAAAATCCATGCGTTATCCGGAAGAAATCGTACAAGAAGTCATGGCGTTAAACGACATTGTAGACGTGATTTCCGGCTATGTTCAGCTTAGCCCGCGCAGCAATAGTCACGTTGGCAGGTGTCCTTTTCACAACGAAAAAACGGCATCTTTTTCTGTAAAACAAGCTGAACAATTTTTTCACTGCTTTGGTTGCCGCGCAGGGGGAAGCGTACTTACCTTCATTATGAAGATAGAAAATTTAGACTTTGTAGGCGCGTTGCAGTTTCTTGCCGACAGGGTAAATTACAAATTGCCCGAAAAGGAAGAGTCAACATCTGCAAAAGAACAGCGCGCCGCCCGCGAACTTAGCGCAGAACTTAACAAGAAAGCAGCACGATTCTACCACGATTATCTGTTTTCTGAAATACCCGATGCAGAAAATGCGCGAAAATATTTAGATGCGCGCGGTATCCACCCTGCACTTGTAAAACGGTTTGGGTTAGGGTTATCACCGCCAATGTGGGACGGGCTATTGAAGCATTTATCAGACACCGCACCACAGCACCTGGCGGCGGCGGGTCTTGCAACCCAAAACCGAAAAGATGCTGCCCGCTACTACGACCGTTTCCGCTCACGTTTAATGTTCCCAATTATTGACTCCCGCAACCGTGTTGTGGGTTTTGGCGGGCGCATTATGGACCCAAATGATAAAGAAGGGGCAAAATATGTAAATACGCCCGAAACCAGCCTGTTTCACAAAAGCGACCAGTTATACGGCCTAAACTTGGCAAGAAAGGCCCGCAAAAACGAGCTTATTATAGTAGAAGGTTATATGGATGTACTCGCAATGCATCAATGGGGGTTTGTTAACACCGTGGGTGTACTTGGCACCGCTTTAAACGATTCCCACGTAAGACTGCTAAAAAATGCCGGGTGCGTGTCCGTGCTGTTAATGCTTGATGGGGATGAAGCGGGAGTTAAAGCAATGCTTCGGGCAATTCCTGTACTTGTTAAGGGCGGCATAAAAATAAAAACCCTGGGCATATCCGAAGCAGACCCGGAAGCAAAAGACCCGGACGAATATCTGCAAAAACACGGTGCGGCGCAGCTTGCGGCACTAATCAAAAACGCCAAAAGCCATATCGCGTTTCAGGTAGGACTTTTTAAAGAAAAACACGACATGAACACAACCGAAGGCCGCGTGGGTTTCACACACGATGCCGCGCAGCTTTTGGCAACGCTCCCCAGCGCAATTGAAACGGAAGCATATGTTGCGGAAATTTCAAAAACCAGCGACATTTCACAAGCGGCAATTCATGCGGAAATAAACAAAATAAAAGGGATTCCGCAAACCGCTCCGCCAGCGGCTTTAAGGCGAAGAGTGCAGGCCACGGCGGGTGGACGCGGCATAAAAAAAGCGAAAGAAACGTTGCTTCACCTGGTTTTAACTTATCATATTGCCGCAAAAGCCTTAGAAAAAAGTAAATATATAGGCGCAAATGAAATTGGCGGCGGCATTTATGCAGACTTACTTACAATGGCGTTTGACAATGCACGTAGCGGCAAGCAAATGAGTCCTGCGGAAATTATTACAGCGTTTGAGTCGGGTGAATATCACCAGGCCATTACAGAAATTTTTGTAGAGCCTCCCACGTACGATTCCAAAGTTGCTGTAGAAAAAGCGTTAAACGAAACAGCATTCATAATCAAAAGAGCATGGGCATTGGACGAAATGCAGGACGAAAATGCAAAAAATGACCCCAAAACCCTGCAATCACTAGGTTTTATGGTGCGAAACATGCCTTCAATTAGTATGTAATCAAAAGATTTGGACAAAATATATCTTATATGAATCCGGGATTCATATACACGAGAGGAATGGTGCTTTTTGAAGCCCTTCGAAGATCCTGTGCTAATGAACCACCTTGAAGAGTTGGTTGCCATTGGCAAAAAGAATAAAAACACCCTAAGCCATAAAGAAATAATGGATTTTTTTGGCGATATCGACCTTGACCCCGACCAAATGGGTAAAGCGTACGAATGGATAGAGAACCATGGTATAGAGATACCAACAGGCTTGGAATCCGATTTAGATTTGGATAAAGACAAGGAACTGGACCTTGCAGCCGTAGAAGGCACAATCAACATTGACGACCATGTACGCATGTACCTTAAGGAAATTGGAAAAGTCCCGCTTTTATCTGGAGACGAAGAAATTGCGCTTGCAAAGCGCATGGAAACCGGCGACGAAGAGGCAAAACAAAGGCTTGCAGAAGCAAACCTGCGCCTTGTTGTGTCTATCGCAAAGCGTTATGTAGGGCGCGGAATGCTGTTTTTGGATTTGATCCAAGAGGGCAATTTGGGTCTTATTAAAGCTGTAGAAAAATTTGACTATAAAAAGGGCTATAAGTTCAGCACCTACGCAACGTGGTGGATTCGCCAAGCCATTACCCGCGCAATTGCAGACCAAGCGCGCACAATTCGCATTCCTGTGCATATGGTAGAAACGATTAATAAACTTATTCGCGTATCCCGCCAGCTTTTGCAAGAACTTGGCCGTGACCCCACACCAGAAGAATTGGCAAAAGAAATGCAAATGCCTGTAGATAAAGTGAGGGACATTTTAAAAATTGGACAAGAACCCGTGTCCCTGGAAACACCAATCGGCGAGGAAGAAGACAGCCATTTGGGCGATTTTATCCCAGATGACGATATACCCGCACCGGCAGAAGCGGCAGCATTTACCCTGCTAAAAGAGCAATTGGTGGATGTGCTGGAAACCCTTACCGACCGTGAAGAAAAAGTTCTGCGCCTGCGCTTTGGCCTGGACGACGGGCGCGCACGCACCCTGGAAGAAGTAGGCAAAGAGTTTAACGTCACCCGCGAGCGTATCCGCCAAATAGAAGCAAAAGCATTACGCAAACTACGCCACCCAAGCCGCAGCAAAAAATTGAAGGATTATCTGGATTAATGGCACTTTCGCTTAGGCTTAGTACCATACTTAACCTTGCCCAGGGCAGCAGCATTTTAGCCGACATTGGCACAGACCATGCATACCTGCCTATAGAAGCATGCAATGCCAATTTGTGCAATAACGCCATAGCCTGCGACATTAACAAAGGGCCTTTAGAAACTGCGGCGGCTAATATTAAGGCTGCCGGGCTTTCCAACCGGATTGAAACCCGCTTGGGCGACGGGCTTCGTCCACTTCATTTTAATGAAGCAGACTGCATTGTCATTTCCGGCATGGGCGGGATGCGGATTTGGAATATCTTGCAAAACGAACCGGAAAAGGCACGATATGCAAAAAAGCTGATTTTACAGCCCCAGCACGATTTAGAAGAACTGCGCAAGAATTTGCATGGTTCGGGGTATGATATAACTGCGGAAAAGTTAGTGCTTGAAGATTCGCGGTTTTATACAATTTTGGTTGCGGCTTACACCGGCGAAGTGACAGCCTGGACAGAGCAAGAATATTTTTTTGGTAAATACCTGGCCGAAAGTGAAGATTTTTTGCAATACCTGCACTATCATCAGGACAAAATTGCCCGGTACATACAGTCGATAAGCGACGACGATGCCCGGCAATTGGCACAGATGCGGTTGAAGTGGATAGAGGGGAAGATAAGGAAAATAAGTAGAAGAGATTGAATTTTTATGCTCCGAATGCATTAAAAACGGCGAGGCAAGAAATAAATTTAATGGCGAATTTCAAGACTATGCGAGTATTGATGGAATTTCACCAAACCCAAATGAACCAAGCATCCTAATTAACAAAGAAGCAATTAAAGAAGTTTGCACACGGACACCCGGTTATAGCGGCTGGCAACAAGAGGTATGGCTAACTCATTGTAATGATTGCTGCGCTTTTGTTGGCTATGTAGGATGGGATGAAATACAGCAAATGGGTTTAGTAAAAGAAATTGAGAACGATTTGTCTGCAAACAGTGATTATACAATTGAGGATGTACAAAAATTTGTACAACCCGCATCCAATACCAACAACTAAATTAAAAGGGGAAAGAATAATGAAAAAAACAATCAAAATCATTGTACTATCAGGCCTAATGGCTATCATCTTACTTGCTAATTTCACAACTGTCGCAACTGCCTTAGCCGTCGCAAGCCCCAGTACTATCGGCAGGGCAAATGCCCCGCTCGAACAACAGCTCATTGGCACATGGCGGTGGAATGATTCACCCTCTTGGATAGTCGTATTCCGCGAAGACGGCACGATGTTAGACGGTACGTCGATCTGGCGCACTACATTTAACTGGCGTGTTGTAAACGACAGGCTTCTTATTGATGGGGTTGACTGGAATGTACGCATCGTTGGCGACACCATGACCCTCGACAGGCACGGCTTCAACACCACCTATACCTACACTTGGTACAGCCACTCTACCGAAGGCGAAACCAGCGGGCTTATTTGGCTTATATTATTGATTTTCTTCTTAGTACTTATTGCCGTGATTACTATCGTTGTGATTATCGTCGTACGGACTTCCATCAAGAACAATAAGCAACGCCAAATGCATACACATGATACCAACCCTAGGTATTAACATTGATTCCACCATAGAAAGCAGGAACCATAATGCCAACAGTACAATGGGTAATAAATGAAATGGAAGCATGGGCACCCGCTTCCTTGGCAGAAACATACGATAATGTAGGCCTACTTGTGGGTGACTCATTGCAACCCGTTAAAAAAATTTTGGTGGCATTAGATGCGACCAATGCTGTTATAAAAGAAGCAATAGAAAATAACTACGACTGCATAGTCACACATCACTCTTTAATCTACGACCCCATGAAGCGTGTAATTGCATGCGATGCAACCGGACGCAGGGTCATGACTTTAATCAAAAACGGCATTAGCCTTTATACCGCACACACCAATTTAGATAAGGCCGAAGGCGGTGTAAGCGACTGTCTGGCACGTAAGCTTGGTATAAAAAATGTGTTTCCATTGGTAAAAGACCCATCAAACGATGCAATCGGCTTCGGGCGTGTAGGAGAATTATCAAACGAAATGACATTAGGCGAACTGGCCGGGCATGTCAAAAAATCCCTTGGCTTAAAAGATATACGCTATGGCGGCGACCTTTCGGCAAAAATTAAAAAAGTGGCATTGTGCGGCGGAAGCGGGATGACTTTTTGGCAAGCGGTAAAAGACACCAATTGCGACGTCTATATTACAGGCGATGTAAAATACGCCGATGCAAACATGGTTTTGGCGGCCGGTGTTTCTTTATTGGATATCACGCATTACAGCAGCGAAAATGTTGTGATAGAAGCAATCGTGGAAAGGCTTCGCGTAAAAGCAAAAAATGCGAATTTTCCGGTGGAAATAAATGCAACATCTGTCGTTGGGCAGACATTTTATACGGTTTAGGTAATAATGTAACCGTAATGTAAATTTCTTGGTAACGTTCCAGACGTAGTACAGTATTTATAAATTAAATTTGCTCAAAATATAATCGCAAGCACAAGACAATCCATCAGCAATTGTCGAGTGTACGCGATTTTTTCTTGCTTCATATATAGTAATCTATCGTGTGAAACAGGAAGCGAAAATTTGAGGAGGATATATAAATGAACTGGAGACACATTGCAATAACCGGCTTAGTAGCAGGTATGGTGGCAGTAACAGGATGTTCTACCAACTTACCGGAAACAAACCAAGGCAACCGTAATGGCCAACGCGTGGCAGATGCTGTAAACCGCCGCGAAGATACCTACAGAACCACAGGTCACCGTCTTGGTCATACCGAAAATTACAATTACAACCGTGGCACAACAAACCGTGTAACAAGAGGTATTCGCCGCATGGCAGACAACGTAATGTACCCTACCCGCAATACCACCCGCAGCACAAACAATAACTGCTACGATACTTGCAACGGAACGAACACCCACCGCAATATCACGCGTAGCACAAATACCAACCCATTAAACATTGGACGGCCACAAGGTCGTATAGGTAACGCTTTCCGTTACGGTCACAACAGAGGATATGTATACGGCCTGCACAACACCGCTAATTACAACACAACCGATTATGAAATGGAAGATTACGGCTACGATACAGGCATAACAACGTCTGAACAAGCACTTGTAAACAATCGTACCACCCGCTCTATGACCCCTGTTGCCGTTCCCAACAATAACAATGCAACCCGTGTAACAACACCGGCCCGTTCTACCACAAAAAGAATTGATACAAAACGCAAAGCAACACCTGCAAAAACAACTGAAACAAGCAATACAAACCGCACGAACAGTACAAACAACACAAACACAGTAAGTCAACCAGAACGCAAAATTATACACCACACACCTATGGTTGCACCTGTAACACCCAACAGAGCAATTACGAACAGAACGGTTGCTAACAGAACCACTACCAATAATGCAACAACTAATCGCGTACAAAACCATAACAACAGGACACGTAAAGCAGTACCCAATGCGACAACCAGCCGTAACGAACAATCTGTTACCCGCGGTATTGCGCGTAACAACCGCTATGGAATGAGCTACAATACCAACCAAACAGTAGACAGAAACCAAAAAAACAACTACATGGACAGAAATACCACTTCAGTAGGTATGGCTAACACAATTGATCAAACAGTACCTGTTATGAGTAACAACGATAATGTTGTAACGAACGACAACATGGCGTTTTTCCGTAAAAAAACCGAAGAACCAACCAACCCAACAACACCACAACCCATGATGCCTCCGCCAACCCAACCGACAACAAGCTATAACGATAACTACTACAATAGCTACGACGATAGTTATGACGACGGTTATGATGATAGCTACAACGACTACGATAACTCAGACAACGAAAATAACGCACCTGGACAAGTAACACCAAACACGCCTTTGCCTACACGTTCTGTAGCACAAAGGGCTATGAAGTAATAATGCAAAACAAAATCCAGATGGTGACGAAGTGTCGCCATCTGGATTTTATACTGGCATGCAGTTATTTTATCAAAATTTTATCCAAATGATGATAAAATATGTGCAAATATGCCTTCAATTTAGACTAAATAATGATAATATTATGATAAAATATGTCAAACTAAACGCAAAAGAGGCAATCCCTGCGTTTTCGATTGGCTATTCCTCAAGCGCTATTTGATAACAATAAAAGTCAATATCGAATCTATTAACCTCGCCGCAACGTTCAAAACCATTTTTTTCATATAGCGCCAATGCCGTTGTGTTTGTTTTGGCAACCAAGATTCTTATTCCGTCAAAGCCTTGATTTTTGGCTATTTCAAAACAATGTTGAAGTAAAAGTGTTCCGATGCCTTGTTTTTGAAACTCCGGGTGTACACCTATCCTTGCCAGTTCGCAGGGGTTTTTCGGCTTCCATTTCAAATCGCCTAATTCCCCAAAATCGCCGATAGACACAACACCGGCAATTTTATCCTGTTTCTTCAAGGCATATAGCCAACCCTTGTTAATGTCGTATTCTGCCGTATCTTTGTTTGGGTAATCCTCACTCCAGGTACAGCCGGGCATGCCTATTACGCTGCGGTATAAATCTACAATTTCGGGTATGTCGTCGCGCGTTGCTTGCGCAAAAGAATAATACCATGACGGGACGGGGTTTTTCATATCATCAAACCAACCCGTGGCGGTATCGGCATGCTGGGGATACCAACCCATATAGCCATTGGCTACATAAAAAGCCAATAACGGAAAAAATTCTTGCGGCGGCTTACCATCAAAATATCCGTTTATTTCGCCGGAATTGTAGTGCGGATTTTCGCCTACGTTGTGCGGAAACTCCCAAAAATCGATCCATGGGTCGGCACCCAATGCAGCAAAATCAATTAGCCCAATTTCGCCGTTTGGCATTAAGATAGTATTTTCCGTGTTGTGATCGCCATGAGGGAAAGCGCGCTGGCGCCCTTTTAGTAACCCCATATTTTCGGATAAATACTTCGTTAATAAATCCTCACCGCGTGTTTTGGTCGGCTTTTCCGCGTATTTTTGCAATTTGCCTTGCACATTCTTCGTGTAGCTTTCGTCCCACGGCATAAGACCTTCCCACGGCGGCGGCAATTTGTGGAGTTCCCGCAGTGTTTGCCCAACCTTCACGCCTACTGCATATTGCTGCGCAGGGCTTAGGCGCGGTAAGGCATCCACCAAATCTTCGCCGTCAATCCAAGTCGTTAGCTCATATGACATTGTACCTTCACGAAATGTTCCATCGCCAACAAATTGTGTCGCTATTATATTTGTCGTATTGATAAGCTGCTTAAACCGAGCATGATAGTTTCGCCATTTTACCGGGTCTTTTCTATCACCTGTTTCATATTTATACCGTTCCTCAGTTTTAATTATCTTCAGTATCCGCTTCTCACCCTGTGCGTTTTCGATATAAAATTTCCAGTCGCCGCCCTTAGTAAGCCGCTTGGCGACGGTGATGCCAAGAATGGGCGAAAGTTCTAACATAACATCGGCATCTTCCGGCGCTAAATTATTAAATTTTGTAGGTTTCATAACTGTACTCCTTTTTAACGCCATTTTTTAAGCTTCTGGCACAACCGGAATAGCCTCACGCGCCAAAAGGTCGCAACGCTCGTTTTCCGGGTGACCGGCATGGCCCTTTACCCAGTGAAATGTGACGTTGTGTATTGCAAGCAGCGCTAGCATTCTTTCCCAAAGGTCTACGTTTAATGCTGCTTCTTTTTTGTTACGCATCCAATTATTTTGCTGCCAGCGGGTTACCCAGCCTTTTTCTATGGCATCTACCACATAACGTGAGTCGGAATACAAGTCTACTTCGCTCGGTTTTTTAAGGGCTTCTAACCCTGCTATTACGCCCATTATTTCCATACGGTTATTGGTGGTTTGACTATCGCCGCCAGATAGTTCTTTCCTGTGTTCGCCATAAATCATAACCACGCCGTATCCACCGGGGCCGGGGTTGCCGGAACATGCGCCGTCTGTGTAAATTTTCACTTTTTTCATTTGTTTTAATGCTCCCCCCATAAATCCTTGAAGTAGGGATGGTCTTTGAAATTTGCAGTTATTCCCATGTACGCTTCAGCAATTATTAAATCTGTCTTTGTGGTTATTTTCATATTCAGAAAGTCTGACCTTACTGCACACACCGGTATGCCCATACGCTCCACTAGCGCGCTATCATCTGTGACTTGGCTTAAAATGCCATCTTGTTCTGCCTGTTGGTACGCTTTCATTATTATGTCGTATGTAAAACCTTGTGGGGTTTGCGCACTCCATAATAATCTTCTGTCTATAGTTTCAGTTATTTTGTTATCGAAATCTATTTTTTTGACTGTGTCTGTTACGGAAGTGCAAGCAACAGCAGCGCCATGTTTTTGCACGGCATCAACCACCGCACGCACAATGGATTCTGTCACAAACGGCCTTACACCATCATGGATAAGCACAATACCGGTATCTTTTGGCAAACTTTTTAATGCCGCATATACGCTGGAAGCACGGTCCTGCCCGCCCTCAACGATGTGGCGCACTTTATTAAAGCCGAAATCTTCAACCATGTGGGCGTATCCCGGTGCCACCGCCACAGCAATCTCGTCTATCATACCTAAATTCTGAAACACCGCAATTGTGCGCTTTAAAATAGGTTCGCCATTTAATTCAAAAAATTGCTTTGGCATATCCGCGCCAAAACGCACCCCCGCTCCCGACGCGGGAATCACTACCTTAATCATTAATCAATACCACCTTATCTGGATATACTATAGAAGGGCTGCTGGCGGTTATCATATCCACCCATACGAAAAATTCCTGCCCGGGTAAAATATCATGCGGTAGAAGTTCGCCATAGTCCGGGTCAATTATCTCTGTATCCGGCGTCAGCGTAACACGATATTTACCATCAGCAGACAGGAACACGCAGAAATCATGCCCATATTGAATATTTTCGCTTACAACAACGGTAAATACCGCAGAATCTTCATAATCGCAATTTAACCAAACTGCCACGGCGGCAGCTATACCCATTTTTGAAGTTTCATAGGCTATGCGCACGTTCATGTCTGGTTCGATATTGGAAATGCATACAGGGAAGCCTGTTACCAAGTCGTATATTGGCGCAGTGCCAATGTCTACCTTAATGTCGCGCAGGCCTGCCGCATTCAGCGGTTCGCCCACAACACGCAAATTGCCATCGCCTACATTGGTTATGGTTCCTACTGTCTCACCAATTTCTGATGGTATATACATACCACCGGCGGTTGCAATTGTCAAATATGGCACAAGAAATAATACATAAAACCAGTTTCGCATATCTTTCGCCTCCTATTAGAATGGGTGCTGTCTCTCTTGTTTACATATACTCTCTCACAGTTTTGTAAAAATATGCATATTCATTGCGAACAGGCATATTATTATACGACTATAGACGATTTCGTCAAAAATAAAGCGGCTTCGCCGCTTCCCGGAGGAAGCGGAAGCGGGATTCATTCCCGCTGTAGAGGCGGGGCTTGGGGCAGAGCCCCATTATAAAAAAAGGAGGCGAAAAAGTGGACAGAGTACCCTATAGGCGAATTACGCCGCCGCGTGACGGGGTTCCGCACAAACATAGCCGCCGTCAAAGCGAAACCATAACCGTGGGCGAAACAATTTTGGGACAATCTATAATAAGCGGGCTTTTACTGGTGGTTGTTCTCTTAATTTGTTTGATAGACATAGCGCCAATGGTCTCGCTGCGGCAGGGCTTGCGCCAAGTTTTGGCAGGGGCTACAACATTAGAAGAACTAACCGCCGAGGCCCAGCAATTTAGGTTAGACTGGCAAAACCGCAACTATGCCCACCCGGCCGAGGAACTACCGGAAGTCCCCTTTCCTGCCCTTCCGCTTGGGATACAAAACCCACCCGTAGAAGCAGCCGAAAACCCATCGCCCCCACTGTATACCTTACCACTGACGGCAGAAGAGCCATTAAACCCGCAGATCCCGGGGCCGTCAGCAGTTCCGGGACTGTGGGATTAACAGAATGGATTAGCCCGGTATACGGGCGCATTTCCTCTCCTTCCGGGCTTAGGCGAAGCCCGATTACAAACCGGCTGGAATTTCACGACGGCGTAGACATTGCTGTGCCTATAGGCACACCCGTTGCCGCACCGCGTTATGGATATGTAATCGCAACCGGATATTCGGCCTCTTTTGGACGATTTTTACGTATTGCCCATAGCGACGAATATGTATCATTTTTTGCACATTTGGACCAAGTACCACTTGCGGTGGGTGACAGGGTAGAACAGGGCGAACGTGTGGCATATTCCGGCAACACCGGCTGGTCTACCGCGCCGCATCTACACTTTGGGTTATTCAGAGGCGGCCAATTTGTAGATCCATTGTACTACGTTAATTTCATATACTCGCCAATGTTAGCGATCACTCCATGAGTACAGTTATCAGCATAACTCTGACTTTTATTTTTGCGGCGTCATCTTTGATGATACATGAATTCGCACATATTCTTGCCGTCAACTACTTGGGCGGGCGCGTAGAAAAAGTTGGGGTACTTCCCTTGGGGTTAAGGGCGCAGTTCCGCGGCCTGGAAAAGCTGCATGCCTGGGAAAGATACGTCATTTACAGCGCCGGTTCTATAGCCAATGTCATTACAGCGGCATGGACATTTTCTGTATCGCGAATGTCGTATTTCGGCATCCCATGGCTGGAAGAGCTGGCACTTTTCAATATCGTGTTATGCGTATTTAACCTAATTCCCGCCCTGCCGCTGGACGGCGGCCGGATATTAAAGCAGTTTTTAAGCAACCGCATAGGAATGCTGCGCGCCAACCGCATTATGCTAAAATTAGGCCTTTGCATCAGTATCTTTTTGATATTTTTAGGATTTTTGCAAGTGGTTTTGTACAGTTACAACATAACCCTGTTATGCGCCGCAATGTACATACGCCGGCAAAACAAGGAAATGAAACCCGCATTGCAAATGGAATTCTTTAATATTTTGGATAGAAAAAAAGCACCGGCAAGATCACGGCTTGTGCCTGTTAAAATTATACACATACCGGACGATGCAACACTAAAATTTGCCTTAGAGCGCCTGACGATGGACCACCGCGCAGCGTTTTACATCGCGGGGAAGTGTGTGTTTTCGGAGCAAGAACTCATCGTGCATATCTTTGAAAATGGGCTGCATGGCACAGCACAAGATTGTATTGTTTCCAATTTAAAATAAATCAGAGTCGTCTATATTTAAGAGTTCTAAATCGGCGAGGTCTTCGTATTCGTCAAATATTTTTTGCGCCGCTTCACTTATTTCACTTAGTCTTGGGTAATATTCTTTTGGCTCTCTGGCGGTTTCGCTTACCCATTCCAGCGTAAATTTTTGCACAGATTTATTGTTAAAAATTAATAACATATGTCTCGTATGGTCAAAGTCCAACATTGATAAAGGAACGTGGGTGTGCTTCTTTTTTGGTTTACTCTTGTTAATACTTGATTTTTTCGCGTTTTCCGGTTCTATATTACCGCTATATTCTGCAAACAAGTTCTCTGTTTCGCCATGAAAAAAGCTATAATTTTCATAATCATAGATGAAAAAAACATCCGCAATTTCGTCATAAAGGTGATGCAAACTAGCCATTTTGGGTATTTGTATGTGTACCCACACATTTGGCTCCTCTTTTGGCTGTACGCGAAACGTGTATATCGAGTCGGGCCTTTCGCTTATGGGAATAGCATCACGCGCCGCTTGTACAAAAATGCGTATGCTGTCGGACAGCGTAAACGACATACTCTCAACTATCCCCGGAGGCAGTATAGTACGGCCATCGAAGTAGTTTTGCTCGGTTGGGTTCACATCAAAAAATTCCAACCCTAGTTCTGTTAAAGTGTAGGTCGTGCTTGGTGCAAAAAACGCAGCAAATTCGTCGTCTTCGTCGCAGGCCAAGTTAAAATACTGGTTTATTTCATGTTTAATATCAAACGGCAACGAATAGATTGGTAGAATTAGCCGCAAAAAATACCCAAAAGGGGTGAAAAACAGCCTATCAAGCATAACGCCTAGGATAAACACCCCAGACATCATCTCTGCGGTTGCCTCGGCTTCTTCGGGGAATTCGCCCATCATATCTAAAGCTTCAGGGACAAGCAAATTCTCTAAGTCGTACCCCATGACACCAAAGGCTTGTTCTAAAATTTGGTCGCTGCTTATCGGGTTGAAAAGCAAATTGCGTATCCCCTCTTCCGAAAAAAATGCCACAGATGCAGGCAGCGCATTCTGCAAACCTATAGCAGTTAACTCGATAACCGTATCCACAATTTTGCGGAACAATTCCGCATTCGATAGCGCTAAAATGGAATTTGCGTTTTCCGAAACTTGCATTTTTTGCACATACAACGAAGGCATGCGCTCTAAAAGCTCCATTTTGTAAGCAACTTCCAATAAAAACGTAGAGTAACTGGGGTCGTTCAGGGTCAATTTTTTTGCCAGCTTTACTGCCTGCGCGTCGGTAAAACACCAGTGGTCGCCAAGGTCTATATGCGGCATACAATATTCTATTAAGCATCTTAAATCTTGTACAATAGGGTGGTCGTCCATGCTGTAGTTTAGCACTTTAAAATCTATTTCACACAGCTTAGAAGCGGGTTGCGTAATATCCGCAACAATATGTGTCCCCGTTGTCATGCCGCAGTAGTGGCCTATACAGCTTACAATATTGGCCGGGGAAAAATGTATATTGTCAATTAACGTAGAGTAATACCAACGGCGATAAACCGATTGCAAACATGGCAATATACGCTTTCGCATCCGCGGGCTTACGTCTTGATATGCATTTATAAAATCTTGGCTAAAAATAGAGTGCAAAGCTTGCATGTGTTTTGTGAAGATATCTGTCATGCCTTAGGGCCTCTTTTCTGGTTGGGGGTATTCGATTTCTTGCAAAACTATAATTGGTTTTGTAATTGTACCAGATGTGCTGTTGTAAAAGCAATGTATTGTCATGTATTTTAAACCTATCGGTTCATTGATATAATATTCGCAAAATTTGGATAAACATTCATCGCACTTTCCTATAGCATAAAATCCCCGTTTCAGAATTGCCTGAATCGGGGATTTTATGTTACAGCAGTTTTGCTTTCGATGCGGAAAATTTCCTATGCATTGTAGACGGTTCATGCACTGCATTTGCTTCGCAAAAGCTACGTGCATTCACCACAATGCATGTACGTTAATTTTCCGTATAGTTAATAAAACTGCTATACAACGCTTGATTCACATTTATAGTAAATTTATAGACATCAGCCAATATCCATCATCGCCGGTGCTAGGGGGGTCTTTTTTAGGGCACTTAAATTCTGTAAAGCCAAGCCGTTCGGCCGCAACATTGCCTTCCGGCGTATATGTACCAGGTATGCCTATTACATATTGCGGTGGGTTGCAGTCGGCGGCTATACCCAGGATAAAATGTTCGTGGTCTGCCCACGCGGCCAGCATGAATGGCTCGCTCATTAGATGCGGACGGTTGCTTGGCAGCGGCATTTGCTCGGCTTGGTTACAACGCACCCACTTTACATTGCAGGCTTGATTTGTAAAAGGTTTGCAAGGAGTGTTGGCGTTAAAAATGGATTCTAAAAGTTGAATGGTATCGGATTGACCAAGGTTTTTTGGGGACATTGCGGTAGATGGCCTAGTGGCGAGCGGCGGAGAAATAACCTGCACCGGCTCTGGGTCTTGAAATAATGGTTCAACTTCGTCATCATTGATTGGGACTACTTCTTCATGAACCGGAGTCACTGCTTCATGGGGCAGAACTACATCTTCTTCTACGGGGTTGGGTATTAGTTCTTCATGTAGTTTTTCGGGCTTTGCTGCGACTGAATCCTCGCTTATTGGCAGTTCTGGTGGTAGTTCCTCGGCGGCTAAAACCGGCTCTGCCTTCTTCCAGACACGAAACGTATGCCGCCACGATACCTGTACATCTTTGTATCCGCACAAAGGGCTTACCACACCTGTAGCATTGGTTGCAATGACCGCAACAGAAACAACTTCTTTAAGCATAAAATTATGTACATCGCCAGACGAAATGTCCCGCCTAAATTCTGCTTTACCTTTCCCGTCCACATCAAGCTGTCCCATTAAAAAACCAACATGTTGTCTGGCCTCTGCAAAAATTATGTAGATGCTGTATTTTGTTTCCGGTTTTAAGTCTTGCACCCAAAGGGATAATTTCCCTGTATTGCTGCGGTTTTCGAGTATACAGCGGCCGGCAGGTGTTTTTCCCTTAAAATCGTAGCCTGTTGCTTCGCTTATCAGTGGCATAAAAAAACGTGAATATGACATGTCATACCTCCAAAGTCTATACTATTGCTAATATAATATGCATAATGCCCGCAAAGAAGAACATCCTAAAGCTTGTAGAATATGATATAATGGTACTATTCTCATTTGAATGAAGAGAGGGTTTGGGGTTTGCCCCCTGCAAAGCAGGTTGTGCGAAGCACAAGGCCGCCCGGCCAGCAAGCGAAGCTTGTGAGAGGGCAGAGCCCCATTTAAATAGAAGGAGATGATTTTGTGAAAAAATTATTCGGAACCGATGGTGTCCGCGGCATAGCAAACAAAGAACTCACCCCGGAACTGGCATTTGAGCTGGGGAAAGCAGGGGCGTATATACTTACAAAAAATTCATCCGGCGTCCCAAAGGTGTTGTTGGGTAAAGACGGGCGGCGCTCCGGCGATATGTTGGAGGCAGCTCTTACGGCGGGGCTTTGTTCTATTGGGGCAGAAGTTTACCACTGCGGCATTATCCCAACACCGGCTGTCGCGTTTTTAATAAAAAAATATAAATTTGATGCCGGTATTATGATATCTGCATCACACAACCCAATGGAAGATAACGGCATCAAATTCTTTAATTCGCAGGGGCTAAAATTACCTGACAGCCTGGAAGCGGAAATTGAAGAAATAATAGCAACCAAGGCAACACTCCCTGCGCCGATAGGGGCAGCTGTGGGCGTGGTCAAACAATGCCCAAATGCCTTGGACGATTATGCTTCATTTATATTATCTACCGTGCCCGGGTTAAGCTTGAATGGTATGAAAATTGCGCTTGATTGTGCAAATGGTGCGGCAAGTGTGGTTGCGCCCATCGTTTTCGAAAAACTTGGGGCAGAAGTCTATACAATCCATAACAGCCCGGACGGCACAAACATTAACGCAAATTGCGGCTCTACACACATGGAAAGCCTTAAGCAATTTGTGGTATCACACAATGCCGACATTGGGTTAGCATTTGACGGCGATAGCGACAGAATGCTGGCCGTAGACGGAACAGGACAAATGATTGACGGCGATATAATAATGGCAATTTGCGGGCTGGATATGAACAACCGCGGGCAACTTGCGAAAAACACAATTGTCGCCACGGTAATGAGCAACCAAGGGCTTGAAGTTTTTTGCCGTAAGCATGGCATAGAATTATGCCGTACTGCGGTAGGTGACCGTTATGTATTGGAAAAAATGCTTGCAGATGGTTTGAATTTAGGCGGCGAACAATCCGGCCACTTAATTTTTAGCCAGTTTAATTCGACCGGTGATGCTGTTCTTGCAGGGGTACAACTACTGTCCGTTTTGGTAAGGCAGGGCAAATCCATAGCGGAACTGGCTAAAACAATCGAAATTTTCCCGCAGGTGTTAATTAACGTAAAAGTGCCAAGTGGCCGCATGGCAGAATACGCAACATGCCCAAAAATAAAAAAAGCCCAAGCGGAAATAGAAGCAAGCCTAACCCCGGACGAGCGCATTTTGGTGCGCCCATCCGGTACAGAACCGTTGGTGCGTGTCATGATGGAAGGCCGCGACAAAAAAAATATAACCGAGCTGGCAACGAAGCTGGCATCGGTTATAGAGGAAAGCCTTAAATAGAATCCAGTTCGCGCAGCCATACGGCAGCAGATGCATCGCTTGGCATTTTAAAACCTGCGCGGGGCGAAAGCGATACCGATACAACTTGCGGCGCATCTGGCAAACAGCTTCGCTTAAACTGCTGGGAGAAGAAACGCCTGTAGAACGTTTTTTGCCAGTGCAAAATTACATTAGGCTCGTATTTGTTAGCAAAAGCGGTTTTGGCAAGGGCAAAGATTTCTTTTGGAGTGTGCCTGCGGTTAAGCATGCTATATATAAAAAAGTCGTGTAATTCGTAAGGGCCTACCAAATCTTCTGTGATTTGTGTTATTTCATCATTCAGTGCGGGCAGCAATTCCGGGCTAACTTTGGTTGCCAGGATGCTGTCCAGCACTTTTTTTAATTTAATGGGGCTCTGCCCCAAACCCCGCCGTTCCGGTGGGAATGAATCCCACCTACACTTCCTCGTTGCTGCCTTTGGCATCAACTCCGGGGAGCGGCAAAGCCGCTCTTTTCCCTCCGTATTCCCGCAGGTTACGGCGATATATTCTACCAGATGGCGTACCAGTGTTTTTGGCACACCTGCATTTACCGAATACATACTCATATGGTCACCATTGTAGGTTGCCCAGCCTAGTGCAAGTTCCGACAGGCTGCCTGTGCCCACCACCAAGCCGTTTACTTGGTTTGTAAGGTTCATTAGCAGCATGTAGCGCATACGTGCTTGGGCATTTTCAAATGTTGTGTCGTATAGATTTTCTGGGCTGGTCGTTGCCTCTGGCAACTGCTCGCCCATGCCACCAGGGTGGCCGATATCTTTTAAGTGTTGCCTCACAGACGCGGTTATATCTATCTCACGGCATGTGATACCAAGGGCTTCACATAAGCGGTGAGCATTGGTTTTTGTGCGCGTGGTGGTGCCGAAACAGGGCATAGTTACCGCCACTATTTCGGACACCGGTTTGCCTAGCATTGCATATGCACGTACAGTTACAAGCAAAGCAAGGCAACTGTCTAACCCGCCGGATATGCCTATTACGGCTGTGCCTTTTATATGGTCGATACGCCTTGCCAGACCTGCGGCTTGGATGTTTAGGGCATGTTCGGGGTCTTCGCATTCTGTTATAAAGGGGGTAGGGTCGGGGTTGTTTCGCTGATATTCAAGAAAATCACGGATTGATGTGAAATTCGACATATCTGAGTCATTATCAAACCGCCAATTGTCGTTGGGTTTGCTTTGGGCGGCCATTTCAACTTCCGCCACTGCCCAGCCATCGCCAAAAGGCAGCGATTCTTCCAGAATTTCGCCGCATTGGGCAATTATATTATGCCCGGAGAAAACCTTATCTGTCGTGCTCTCACCGTACCCTGCATTTGCATATATATATGTGCAATTGTACTGCCCCGAGCTAAATCGAATACTTTTGCGGCGCAACTTTACACTGCCAACCGTTTCAAGAGAAGCAGACAGATTGGCTATAATTGCAGCCTTGCCCAATGCCTCGCTATCGTTGCCGGTATTACCAATTGTCACACCAATAGTGAACCCGGAAGAAGCCGGGCGGCGCAAACCGCTTTTGCGAAGCAAAAGTTCTGAAGTGACATTCGGGTCGTTTGCAAGAAGGAATGACATATCTGTGTCTATAGGAATTTCTTCGCCATACCAGTTTAAATTTCCCCTAAGCGGCGGATAAAAATACTTGGCATTGGATTCAAAGTTAATATGTCCATAATCTTTTGGCACAAACCCCAGCACTTTTCCCTTAAAAAATACTGCCGCTGCATTATACAGTACATCATGATTTTTTAGCGGAAGCCCAACCACAACCATCACATCTATATCTTTGCTTGCATCCACAAGTTTGCGTAATGCCTTGCTTGCGCTTTCCCTTAAAACCTGCTGATGAAACAAGTCCCCGCAAGTAGCACCGGTTATGCAAAGCTCTGGCAAAACAAGTAATTGCACTTGTTCGGCCTTGGCCTTTTTTATCAACGCCAGGATTTTTTTTGCATTATAATCGCATTCTGCAACTCTTATTTCAGGCGTTGCGGCCGCAATACGTACCACCTCATTAACCATGTTACAACACACCCTTCAAAAACTTTCCGGTAAACGATGTTTCGCACTTCACTACGTCTTCCGGGGTGCCGCTAACCACAATTTGGCCGCCTGCCGCCGCCTTCGGGGCCAAGGTCAATGACATAGTCGGCAACTTTTATCACGTCTAGGTTATGCTCGATAACCACCACCGTGTTGCCGCCTTCGGTTAACTGCTGCAAAATGCCGATTAGTTTATGGACATCGGCAGCATGAAGGCCCGTCGTAGGCTCGTCCAGTACATATAATGTGCGGCCTGTTGCACGGCGGGAAAGCTCTGTAGCCAGTTTAACCCGCTGCGCCTCGCCGCCGGAAAGCGTTGTAGATGCCTGCCCAAGTTTCACATAGGAAAGCCCAACGTCGTACAGGGTTTGCAGCTTCTCACGCAGGCGGGGCAGGTTCTCGAAGAAGGATAGCGCATCTTCGACAGTCATGTCAAGCACGTCAGAAGTAGATTTACCTTTGTATTTTACTTCCAGCGTTTCGCGGTTGTAACGCTTACCGCCGCACACCTCGCATGGGACGTATACGTCCGGCAAAAAGTGCATTTCTATTTTGAGAATACCGTCACCGGCACAGGCTTCGCAACGGCCGCCACGCACGTTAAAGCTGAAACGGCCCTTTTGGTATCCCCGGATTTTCGCATCCGGCACCTGTGTGAAAACATCACGCACCAGGTCGAAAAGCCCTGTATACGTAGCGGGGTTGGAGCGCGGCGTACGCCCGATAGGGCTTTGGTCGATATTTATGATTTTGTCCAAATGCTCGAGGCCCGTGACGTCTTTGTGTTTGCCGGGTTTTACCCTTGCACGGTTTAAGTCGCGTGATAACCGTTTGTATAAGATTTCATTTACCAGCGAACTTTTGCCCGAGCCGCTAACCCCCGTCACACATGTGAAAACCCCAAGCGGAAACATAACCGATACATTTTTGAGGTTGTTCTCCGCTGCGCCCGTTACCTTCAATGCACGGCTTTTATCAATTTTGCGCCGCTTTTTTGGCGTTTCGATACTTGCCCTGCCGCTTAGATATTGTCCGGTTATGGATGCTTCGCAGTTGACAATATCTTTCACATCACCGGCAAAAACCACCTCTCCCCCATGGATGCCGGCGCGCGGGCCAATGTCTACAATATAGTCCGATGCCCACATGGTATCGTTATCATGCTCTACCACGATTAGCGTATTGCCGATATCTGTCAGGTGGCGCAGGGTTTTAAGCAAGCGGTCGTTATCACGCTGGTGCAAGCCTATGCTGGGTTCGTCCAAGATATAGACAACGCCAACCAGGCCGCTGCCTATTTGCGTAGCCAACCGTATCCGCTGTGCTTCCCCACCCGAAAGGGAGCCCGTAGAGCGGGCGAGTGTGAGATAATCCAGCCCAACATCCATAAGAAAGCCTGTACGTGCGTGGATTTCTTTTAGAATGGCGCCCGCGATAATCATTTGTGTGGAAGAGAGTTTCAACTTGCCAAAGAAATCCTGTATCGCACCAATTGTCATTTGCGTGATAGCGGAAATTGAGTGCTCGCCCACGGTTACGGCCAAGATTTCCGGCTTTAGGCGTTGGCCTTTACAAGTAGGGCAGGTGATGCTGGTCATTAAATTTTCGTAATCCTGCTTGTTGGTCATGGATGTTTCTTTGTATCTGCGCCACAGGTTATTCGCAATCCCTTCATACACATGGGAGTAAGAGCGCGGCTTCCCGTCTTGCCCAATGTAGTTAAGCTGCAACTTTTTACCGGTGCCATTCATAATAAGCTCTTGGACGTTTTTGGGCAGGTCTTGATACGGAATATCCAGGTTAAAGTCATGCTCTTTGCTTAGCGCGTCAAAAATAGCGTGAACCCAGCTTGTTTCCGTTCTAACAGCGTTCCAGCCGTGTGCGACAATTGCGCCTTGATTTAACGAAAGCTGTGGGTTTGGCACGATAAGTTCCGGGTCGAAAATAAGCTTCATGCCAAGGCCGGCGCAGTCTGGGCAAGCACCAGACGGGTTGTTAAATGAAAACATGCGCGGCTCTACTTCCGACAGGCTAATTCCGCAGTCTACACAGGAGAAATGCTGGCTGAATGTAAGGTCTGTTTCCAATGGGGCACTATCCCGATCCCCACCGCTATCACGATCCAAGCCCGTCTCCGCTTGTTTCTGTACACTAATCACCACCAGCCCGCCGGTGAGTACCATTGCGGCCTCAATAGATTCCGACAGGCGCTTACCAATGCCGTCGCGCACCACAAGGCGGTCTATTACAATTTCGATTGTATGCTTCTTATTTTTTTCAAGCTCTATTGTCTCGCCCAAGTCGTGTACATAACCGTCTATGCGCGCGCGGACGTAACCGTTTTTGCGCGCGTCGTCCAACAATTTTGCATGTTCGCCTTTACGGTCACGCACCACGGGTGCCAACACTTGCATGCGTGTGCCTTCTGTCAGTTCCAAAACTTGGTCTACAATCTGGTCTATGGTTTGTTTTTCTATCACTTTGCCGCATTGCGGGCAGTGCGGTATCCCCACCCTGGCAAATAACAGACGCAAATAGTCGTAAATTTCTGTTACCGTACCCACGGTAGAACGCGGGTTTTGGTTCGTGGTTTTTTGGTCTATAGAAATGGCCGGGCTTAGTCCCTCGATAAAGTCTACATCGGGCTTTTCCATTTGCCCCAGGAACTGCCGCGCGTATGCAGAAAGCGATTCCACATACCGCCGCTGCCCTTCCGCATAAATAGTGTCAAATGCCAGCGATGTCTTGCCCGAGCCGCTCACCCCTGTAAATACCACCAGCTTGTCCCGCGGGATGGTTAGGTCAACGTTTTTGAGATTATTATTTCTGGCCCCTTTAATCGTAATTTTACTTGCGCCAATGTGGTTCATCCGCTATTTCATCTCCTGAATTAATTATTTAAGTGCAAAACATTTGTTCGATTTGAAGATTATATCACATTCATTACAGTGTGTCCATTGACACTAAGACATAATCCATATAAAATAGCATGTGTTGTATGTATCCGTAGCTCAGGGGATAGAGCGCGCGCCTCCGGAGCGCGAGGTCGGAGGTTCGATTCCTCTCGGATACGTAAATGTAAACCCCCTTGAATGTGCAGTGGTTACTGGATTTCAAGGGGGTTGTGATTTAAGGGGGGAAAAAGTGTGAAAAAAGGTGAACTTTCTTTTTTCATCCAAATATTTGTGCCTTCCGCAGGGAAGGTATACACCGGCGAAGCCGGCGATGCGATAGCATCGGGCCACCCGGCCAGTTTTGCAGTGCACTGCAAAACAAGAGGGGCTTTGCCCGACTGAAGTGAACCCGAAAGAAGTCGGGCGGCGTTAGCCGCTTTCGCGAAGCGAAAGTTCTGAAAGGAATGGAATCAAACAATGAAATATGATTGCCTACTTGTAGAAGATGATAAGTTGCTTGGTGAATCCACCTGTGAATATTTTAACGCCTTTGGAATTAAAACCCATCGTGTAGAAAATTATCAAAATTGTATGGAATTTTTATACGATAATCAAGCAGACTTGTTGCTGCTTGATATAAACCTACCAGACGGCTCCGGTTTTGATATATGCAGAAAAGTAAGAGAAACATCAGAAATACCTATTTTATTTATAAGTGCGCGCACTGGCGATACCGACCAGTTACTGGCCCTCTCTATAGGCGGTGACGATTATATACAAAAGCCCTATTCCCTATCTGTGCTGCTTGCAAAAGTTAAGGTCATTTTAAGCCGCTACCGAAAAGGCACAGAGGATATTTTTACACATGGGGATTTGCAAGTAGACTTTATGCGTAAAGAAGCCACCCTAGCTGGCAAGCCCATTGTATTAAAAGGCATGGAATACAAACTGTTAGCTTATTTTGTCAAAAACCGTAACCGTGAAATAACCAAAGACGAATTATTTAAGGGAGTTTGGGAAGATAGCCTAACCAGCGATAACACGCTAAATGTTCATATACGCCGCTTGCGTGAAAAAATCGAAAGCAACCCTACCGAACCTAAATATATTCAATCTGTATGGGGGCGTGGGTATACCTTCAATGCCATAGGAAACTGCTTCGCAGCTCCTAGGCGTTTAATCGGTAACGAAAGCGCGCAGGGCGCGCTTTGTTCTGCAAACGAGGTAACAGAGCAATGAGAAAAATTTTGGTATTGTTTATCGCCATATCTGTATTATGTTTCACTGGGCTTGTTTTGTTCATTGTAAATTCTGCCCCGGACAGATTATCAACCACGGCTATCAACGAAGCGGTTATGTCTTCTATATATGCTATCGAAGAAGCCGATCATGAAAGGGCATTGGATGTCTTACTTGGCAGGATATCACTGGAATTTGAGCAAACAAATCAAGTTGCACAAAGCCGGAACAGAACAATATTGCTGGTGATAGGCGCATATCAAGCGTTTTTTATTGCCGTTTTTATTTTTCTGCATATGTACTACAAAAAACGAATAATCGACCCATTTGTTAAGCTAAAAGATTTTGCAAAAAACGTGGCAAGCGGGGATTTAGATACGCCTTTAAAGATGGACAAGCACGGTGTTTTTGGCGCATTTACCGAAAGTTTTGACTTGCTACGTGAAGAACTTAAAATTGCAAGAGAAAATGAACGAGAAGCAGACCGCCGCAAAAAAGAACTTGTCGCCACCCTATCTCATGATATAAAAACGCCTGTAGCCGCCATCAAGGCAACGGTGGAGCTAATGCAAATTAGGGATTATGATGATAAAACCAAGCACCAGCTGCAAGAGATGTTTAGCAAAGCCGAAGAAATTACGGTGCTTGTTAATGATATGTTCCACTCAACATTACAGGAACTCCAAGCCCTGAAAGTAAGCGTTACAGAATTTCCAAGCACAATGCTAACGCAGTTGATACAAAGTGCTGACTACAAAAATAAGGCAGGGCAAGTGAATATTCCCGATTGCGTTTTGATGGGTGATGCCGTAAGGCTTGGGCAAGTTTTTGATAATATCATTGGCAACTCATATAAATACGCAGACACCAAAATAGAAGTGACTGCCAATTTTGACGGCACAACGCTGGTTATTACATTTAGAGATTTTGGCAAGGGGGTAGATAATGAAGAACTACCTCTTTTGTTTGGCAAATTTTACAGGGGGAAAGGCACAGCCGGAGTCAGCGGCTACGGCTTGGGGTTATATATCGCGAAACATTTATTACAAGAAATGGGCGGCGATATAAAGCTGTCAAATACAGCCCCCGGTTTTATGGTCCAGATAACTTTGATGCTTGCCTAAAATCTTAACTGGCGTTAAGAATGTTTAAGAATCTGCTAAGAATAAGAAAAGTCTTGTTAAGAATTGCGGATGTATAATTGGCACATAAGGAGATGGTCAATAATGAAAAAAACAATTCTAAAAACAAACAAACTCACAAAAACCTTTTCGACAGGTGGAGTACAACAGCACGTTATTAAAAACTTAGACTTAGAAATATACGAGGGGGATTTTACTGTAATCATGGGGGCGTCCGGTGCTGGTAAGTCCACACTCCTATACACGCTTAGTGGAATGGACGCGCCATCTTTGGGTAGCGTAGATTTTATGGGTACGGACATTTCTAAACTGAACAGCGACAAAATGGCGTTGTTCCGCCGCAAGCATTGCGGGTTTGTATTTCAGCAAATGTATCTACTGGATAACATGAGCATTATGGATAATGTACTTGCTTGCGGGCTATTGGTTTCAAAGGACGCAAAGGCAATTGCTTCCCATGCCCGTAAACTCTTTGCTGATGTGAACTTGACAGAAGATATTTACAAAAAGTTTCCAACACAAGTATCCGGTGGCGAAGCGCAAAGAGCCGCTATCGTACGTGCCTTAATTAATAAACCTCCTGTAGTTTTTGCAGACGAACCAACGGGGTCGCTAAATTCTGCTTCTGGTGTGGCGGTTTTAGACACACTAACCAAAGTAAACAGAGATGGCCAAAGTATAGTTATGGTAACGCATGATATTAAATCTGCTTTGCGTGGTAATCGTATTCTTTATGTAATGGACGGCGTAATCCGTGGCACTTGCGAACTCGGACTTTATGAAGAAGGAAACGAAACAAGGCGTATACAGTTAGACGGATTTTTAGCGGAGATGGGGTGGTAAAAATGCGAAAAACTTATATGATGGCAAAAGCTAATTTAGCCAAAATGAAATCGCAAGGCATTATTCTAACCACCTTGCTGGTTATAACGGCTATGTTACTAAATTTGGGTCTAATGCTTGCCCTAACTTTTTCGGGATACATGCACGATATTGCAAGGGAGCTTAATACCAAAGACACTTTTTATACCTTACCTTATGTGTTTTTTACAGATGATGTAAGAGGTAGAATCGAAAACCACGAGCAAATACGCTCCCTTACTGCATATGAGGGGGTTATGCTTCCTACAAGAATTCCCGAGATGATAGATGTGGAAGTTGATTTTACGTTCATGTTCCGCAATATGGAAATTACGCCGTCAGTATCAAGTTTCAGCCAAGTCACTGAAATTTTAGACGGCGTTCCAAACCCGATATTGATACCTCATGTTTTTAGCGCAGATACTTTTGGCGTTAGTTTGGGGGATAGCTTGGAGTTTTTTGTTGACGGTGAGCCAATTGTTTTTACTGTGGCAGGATTTATAGCGGATATACTTACGCATGGAACGATGACCTTTGTTTATGTATCAAAGCCGATGTATAGTGAGTTGGTACAGAGATTTGAACATCACCACGCAGCATTACTTTTTGCCGATATTTACGGTGACGAAATCACGCTAAACCCATTTATGCGTCAGATATTTACAGAAGGTATTACCGAAACAAATTCTAGAGTTATGTTTTATGGCCTATGCCGTGACCTTAGAATATTCCAACGGGGCAATTTTGCAAGAACGGTCGCTATGATAACGAGTGTCTTTTCAATAATTCTTCTTGTCGTGGGCATTATCACCATTCGTTTTAGCATCAACAATAAAATTGAGCAGGATTTTTCACAATTAGGCTCACTAAAAGCGGCGGGCTATACAAGTTTGCAAATAAGATTAGGACTTATGGCGCAGTATTTAAGCCTTGCCATTGTGGGTTGTATTCTAAGTGTGCCGCTTGTTCGTCTTACTTTGCCAATCGTTAGCAATGTGATGGCGCAGCAGATTGGGTTGTTTTGGCGCCCAAGTTTTCATGATACTGCCATCGTGGCTGTGTTAACCCTTGGTATACTCATGTTGCTGGTGGCGTCTTTCGCACTGTACTGCTCCCGCAGAATAAAAACCATTGACCCCGTAGTTGCCATAAGAGGGGGTGCAAGCGGACATAGCTTTAGGCGCAACTATTTGCCGCTTAGCAAAACCATCTTACCGGTAAATATTGCTATAGGCGGTAAGTTATCGCTGCAAAATCCCGGACAAAGTATAGCCTTGTTGCTAATATTTATAATCATTACGTTTACCATGGGCATTGGAGCTAATATGATTCATGTAGCAAGCCGCCAGCTTGACGGAATGCGTTTGGCGCAAGCGAGAGAGGTTGCGGACACTGTACTTGAACTTGCCCCAGGTGCGGACAGTACCATCATACGTGATGAAATAGCGGCTATGCCAGGAGTAATACATGCGGTATTTTTTGACTATGCTTTTATAGATATTGGCGATACCCGCCAAGTACCAATGTTCGTGATAGATGATTTTGCGTTAAGGACACGTTCAGCTATATTTAGGGGACGTTATCCCGTGCATGTCAACGAAGTTGCTATATCATGGACTGCGGCAAATACATGGAATGTGGGCATAGATGATATTTTGCATATTAATGGTACCCCGTTTGTTGTAACAGGCTTAACTCAAGGTGGCGGCGCAATACAGGTTGCAGGCAGCAACCGAGAAAGTATTAACCTAACCACGCAGGGGGCAAGAACCTTGTCCCCTGACTTTGTACAAAGCAGATTGCATGTAAATTTGTTTCCAGAAATGGCTGTGCAAGATTTTGTAAGCGAAGTCATAGGCAAGTTTGACAGCCAAATAGTGCGTGGAGAAAACTTGAGAGCTATTCAAGAGGCAACACTTATAATAATGATGGATATATATATCGTTATATCAACGGTCGCATTTGTTGTTGTGACACTTATAATGCTGTTTGTGCTTTATTTCATTACAGCCGCCGTTATAATCCGCCGCTACCGCTTTCTTGGAATCCAGAAGGCGATGGGCTATACAACATTTGACCTTATGCAACAAATGAGTGTAAGTTTTATGCTTCCCCTGATTTTAGGTGCTGTATTTGGTATCGTTGCTTCGGGCTTTAGCTTTAATAATATTATGGTGTTGACGTCTACGGGGGCAAGGGAAGCGAGTTTTGATGTTGCGTATTTGTGGCTGATAGGAACTGGTATTGCTTTGGCAATTGTTTCTTACGCAATTATTCTGCTAATCACAGGACGCATACGCAAAATATCAGCGTGTGATTTGGTGCGGTAATTTCACAAGCAATAGACCTGTCCTTGAACCATAGTTGAACCAATTTTTTCGAGTGTAATTTGTGAAACAAATTTTGCGTGGCAGGCGTTTTCACGCGGTTTTTGTGAAAATGTCCGAGAACGCAAAGCGACA
>Ga0131853_10001514_pt1 | contig 41472 bp, 33 predicted proteins | sample TergutLab28metaG_FD_92764 | JGI IMG/M metagenome (GOLD analysis project Ga0131853, IMG submission 92764) | Labiotermes labralis P1 segment gut microbial communities from Petit-Saut dam, French Guiana - Lab288 P1 (version 2) (version 2) | ecosystem: Host-associated > Arthropoda: Insects >...
TTCGGGGTCTATCCCCCGGTCATACAAGAAGTTGGCTAGATGGATAGCAGAGGTTTCTGCTTGGTTTATGGTAGTGCCATGTTCCGTTGTTATTAGGCGGAACATTCCAGTGCGGTTGGTTAGAATATAAAGATAGCTGTCATCCCTAAAGCTGCGGGGCAGTATGGCAGACCTTACTGGGTCCACATACTCTACAGCATCAAAAATACGCCCCTGGCTGCCGCGCATAAAATCCAGAGACAAAGGCAGGGCGATAAGCATGCTTCTGCCAGGGAACTCAAGATGTATGGGTTCCCCGTCCTGGTCAAGTATCTCTAATTGGACAGTAATCTCGTCTCCATTTTCTTCATAGCCAAAGCGCAGCACAACCTCAGCATCTGGGTCTTGGGCAAAAGCCAGGTTGCTTACAAGTCCCATTTCGCTATCGCTTATACGGCCAAAGAAAAAGCTGGAGTGTAAAATCAACTTACCAAAATCAGTATCAAGTCTAAAAATTTTTTCGTCTGAATCTAAGAAATTGCTAATGTTGAGGTCGAAATGGTTCATTGCGGCAACATCTGGGGGCAGGTTGTAATATTCTATTTCATCATCCCCTAGCTGCCGAAGGGTGATAAATAAATCATCTGTTACGGCAAAAATCTCCCCAAGGCCCCTGTACAACTCTGATTGATATTCATAAAAATGTGCCCTGGCACGGTTAAAATCATCGGCCTCTACACCACTTGAAGCCAGCATTTGCCCTACATCTATATGCATAGACACAGAGGAATACCGGGTGCTATTGCGCCCCTGGCCTTCTATGCGGTACATAAACTGGCTTATCCTTGATGTACCACCGCCGCCGCCTGCTGTAGGGTGATGGACTTGAATACTGCCAAAGGCTTCACGGATACGCCGGTCTGCATTGATGGCAGCCCTTGTATCATTAACAACAAATATAAGTGCAACAGCAATTACCGACGCAATTGCAAAAAAACCGCCAACAACAATAAGCAAGCGGGATAAACGAATGCCAAAAACACGTCTGCGCATATAAGCACCCCCTATTGTAATAATTTAGCTTTTTTGAACAACCATAATACTGGGTCCAGCACCCTATGGGGAGTAATGTTTAATAAATCTTTTGGCAACGAGCCAAGGCTGGAAACACCAAAAAAGCAAAAATCAGAAAAATTATTGTGCATTGCCTCTATAAAAGCTGTTTCCTTCATTTCGCTTAACCAGTAGTTAATCACATCATGAACATCCATCAACTCTTGCATATTAACCCGGCCATTTTGCATTGCCGGGCCTGGGCTTTTTATAATAGAGTTGCTGAATGCGCTATTATTAATCACCATATCAAACTTTGTTATTACCACAGCCACAGGAATATCCAGTTGCTTGCGGATATCTATACCCCTGGCTCTTTTTATGTTGTGGGCAAGCTCCCCCGCCAGGGTTACCGCCGGCTTAAGGGCGTTTACATCTTTAAGGTTTCCCCGGGAAGAAAGCATATCCTCAAGGTCTATAACACCACCCCGGCTTATGCTTTTAAAAGTAACAGGGTCTAGTGTAATAATTATTCCTTCACATGCGCTTATATAGCGGGACCATAGTTCGTTTGGGCCCAAGCGCTCTATATCCTCCCCAGACCCGTCGAATAGGGTAAAGGTACTTGTGGGGATATATGACCCTGACTGCATATTCCGGTTTTGAAGATACCAAAACTGCGGTGTGGTAGAGCCCAGCCTGTTAGCACCCAGGGGTTTGTGCTCTATATATAATTCATTGTAATTATTATTTTGCCGCTGGCGGGTTGGAATATGATCTGTGTGCAGGGTTAGCCCTGGGGGCGGATTGCGCTCCAGCTCGTTTAGCATCACGGTTATATAGTTGCTTTTACCAGAGGCTACGGCCCCAACTACGCAAAATGGGAAATAAGTTGTATCCAGCGCTATCAATGGGATATCCTCGCCACAGGCGCATCTGCATATTGTTGTTGGCCTTTTGCATGACTTGCATTTTATGGGAAATATGTCAAATACCCGCTCGCTTACACTTGGCTTTATTGGGTCACCAAGACAAATGCTGCAGTAGAATTTTGCATCCCTAATCTGTTGATTGAAGCAAAAGGGGCAGATAGCTTTGGCCATATTTTAACCGCGCTGTTTTAGAAGCTATACGCTTCTAAGTCAGCTTTCCTTTCATAATCTAATTATCCCAGGTTGCAATATCCGTCCCGCCAGAAATATCTTTTTTGTCGCCTTTGCCGCCGCTGATACTTTGGGCAATGCTGCCAAATGCCTGTGTAAGATGGGACTGGGGTACAAGCAGGGCATTGGCTTCATTTGATGAGATATCCCTAATAAACCCATGGTCTGCGTCACCAAAGCCTATACCTGCTGTTTCTATTCCGGCATGGTTGCAGGACTTGGATGCGCGTATGGCTATGTCCTTGCCATACCATTCACCATCAGCCAATATTATGGCAACCCGCTGGCCGCCAACTTTTTGCAGCATTTTTTTAAGGGTATCAAAGGGGTGGGCAGCGTTGCCGTACCCTGTTTGCCCGCATGTTATAGAATTTATTGCCTTTATACATTTATTTGCATTGTCTGTCAGGTCACAAACCACTGCTGTGCTATCAGAAACTACCACTATTCCCATATGGGTATGGGAAAAATCCATCTGCTTAACAAACGCCTCCATCGCCCGCTTTGAATCATCCAGCGGCTGGCCGGACATACTGCCAGACACGTCTACCGCAAGCACTACAGACAATTGCTCTGCCGCGCTTGATTGCTGCGGCGGCGGCTGGTCAAACTGGGACATATCCCCTGGTACTGGCTCTTTGCGTATCGGCAGGTCGTGCATATCTTTTTCTTGCCTTGCGGATACTTGGATAATACCGTTTTTGTCATAGCTATACTGCACCCGTATTGTGGTCTTGCCCCTGGTGTCATTGTTGTGGCGCAAGCCGGAAATAATGTACCGGGCATATATGGTGTTATCCAGTGGGCGCTCTTTCTCCCCTTGCAGTACATATATATCCATAATCCGGTCTTCGCTTGGGGATGTGTAGAAGGTAAAGGCTTTGGCTGCCCGCGTTGGGCGGGCATGGTTTGCCGGTATGATTACATCGTTGATATAACTTGCGGCGTCAGCGTTTACAGCTATCATGCCCATGGCGTGTGCTGTGCTTTCGCGGATCATAATAAGGTCAGAGCTAGCAAGCTTTGTGGCATCTTTTACCTTGTGTTTTGCGGTTAAAGATGTATCTCTTTTGGTAACCTTTTTGCCGTCCACCATGGATATGGAAAGGTCTGCGTATTTATCTTCTTCTTTTGTGGCCTGTATTGCCGCGCCAAGTGCAACTGCCTCGTCTGGGTGGACATGGGTAATGGGCTTTTTGCCGAATAATGCGGTCAGGTACGTGCTAACCTGGGGCATACGGGTAGAGCCGCCTACCAGCAAAATATCTGTAATGTGGGTTTTGTCTATCCCCGCGCCATCTAATACCGCCTGGCACAATGCGCCTGTTCTATCTAATAGACCCGCGGTGGCGGATTCAAATTCCTCTTGGGTTATTGTCAGCTCTACATTTCCATACCCGGGGATGTTGGTGCTTGTTTTTACATGTGCTGTTGTTGTTAGGCGCCGTTTAATATCTTCGGATATGCCTTTTATCTTGGTCAAAATCTCTGGTGTTTCTTCCAGCAATGTTTCTTCCTTTACCTTTTTAAGGAGAAGGGTTGTTAGCTGGGCATCCCAGTCTTTGCCGCCTAGGGTTTGGTTACCCTCTGTGACTACTGTAATTATGTTGCCGCCCTTTACCATGCGCACTAAAGTGACGTCAAAAGTACCGCCACCCAGGTCGTATACCAGGATATTGGCATTTTCCCGCCAGTGGTTTATGCCGTAGGCCAAGCTTGCAGCATTGGGTTCATCTATTAATTTTTTAACCTTTAGCCCTACAGATTCTGCGGCATTTAAGGTATCCTCTCTTTCATCTGAAAGGAAGTACGCGGGCACTGTTATTACAGCGTCTTGGATTGTATCCCCCAAAACAGCCTCGGCCTCGGCCTTTAGGTGGCCAAGGAGCAGTGCGGACAAGTCCTTTGGTGTGTAGGCTTTGCCGTCTATTGTGGCATAGGTTTCATTTTTACCCATGCGGCGCTTAAATACGCCTACGCAGCCGGTATCCCCGGCTGCATAGGCGCTTGCTGCTTCGTCGCCAAAAACAGGCTGCCCATTTATAAATTGTATAACCGATGGTGTAATCTTTTTATCCTGTGTGTTTGGCACTATTTCCGGCTTTCCTGTTCGGGGGTTTACCCATGCTACCGCGGAAAATGTCGTGCCAAGGTCTATTCCTATTGATACAGGCATGATTTCAACCCCTACTTAGTTTATCTGGCCGCTGGTTTTGGTTTGGGACATTTGCAGCTTAAGGGCATCTAATTCCGCCCTGGATAGGGTGGCCGATGATTGGAAGTTGCCGGGCTGCATTTCACCTGTGAGTGGGTTTTTCATCTGTATATCCAGCCCATTCACACTTACGCACATCTGTACTTCTATGGGTGAGCCTTTGGGGGTGTTTGGGGGTAGTGACAGCACTACCTGGCCAAGGCTTTTTACCCTTAATGATGGGTCTGGGCCGGGAATACGTTCGTTACCTTCATGGTCATGGGTTGTGGTTACAAAGGGGTAGTCTTTATCTGTGGCAACATTTTCGTATATAGGTGCCCTTACCGCTGGGGCGTTGTCTGCCCTTGTATAGTAAGTCTGTGTTATTTCCGCAGGTGAAGTGTCGCCAATAAAGAGCATGTTGCTAATCACATATTCTTCACCCATTCTTGTATCGGCCCATGTTGCTACGCCAAAGGAACGGGGGATTTGGACGTTTATTTCACCACTATCAAGTCCACCTGGTACATTCATTAATAAATCACTTGTATCTGCATTGCTTACGCTTTGCACAAGATCCTCGACTGTCGCGCCTTCTTCTTTAGAAATATTTAGTGCACCATATATAAGGTCTTCATGCCCGTCAATCAAGACCTCCAACTCTTTTGAACTGCCGCCTTCTTCTATAATTTCTTTTGCTTTTTCGGTTACCTCTTGCACTATTTTGTTGAAGGTAATAGCAGCAGATATTGCGGCACCTTTTGCTACAGCAAAATCAGGTTGCTCTACCCGCACTTTTCCGGGGAACATCCCCTCTACTGCGGCTTTAATCATTGGCATTTTTGTAGAACCGCCTACTAGCAATACTGTGTCTATATCGTTTTGCGTAACCCCTACGCTGCTCATTAGGTTTTGCACATATGCTAGTGTGCGGTCTACCAAACCAGTGGTTAGTTCTTCAAATTTTTCCTGGGTTATTGCCAGACGGGTACGGTCTGCACCATATCCTACATCTATGTTTTTGCTTTTTAATGTTGAAATATCTTTCTTTGTTTTTTCAGCCAGGTTGCGTATTGTCTGGCGCATTTCCAAATCCAAATCTTCAAGGGCTATACCATGTTCTTCTGTATATAACTCGCAGATATAATCATATAGCTTTGCGTCCCAATCTATACCGCCAAGGCGGGCGTCGCCGCCCCGGGCTATTTCTACTATATTGGCGTGACCCTCTTCATCTACAGCAAAATCAAAAAGGGTAACATCGAAGGTACCGCCGCCTAGGTCATATACCATTATTTTGCGGCTTTCTTTAAATTCTCGGCTGCAATAGTTAAGTGCTGCTGCTGTGGGTTCGTCTACTATGCTTAGCACGTTTAGCCCGGCGGCTTCACCTGCTTGGCGGGTTGCGTTGCGTTCGTCAATGCCAAAGTCGGCCGGGCAGGTGATTACTACATCGCGCACTTCGCCTTCCCCTTGTTCCTGCACATATTCTGCCATACGCTTCAGGATTAGAGATGATATTGCTATAGGGTCATAGGTTACGCCATCAAATGTGTATGTCTGGAAATTTTCTTTGCCTATTTCCCTTTTTACATACTGCACAACCCTATGTGATTCTACTTCGGACTGGCTTTTTGCCTGCTCGCCTATAACGGGGGCTCCGCCTTCTTGGAAGTATACCGCTGACGCCAATAAGGGGATGCCGTCGTCTTGGTTTTCGATAATCTGGGGCATTGCATTGTCATCCAGTGTTGCTATTGCACTATAGGTAGTACCCAGGTCGATTCCATATACTTTACTCATTGTTGTTCCTCCTTGTTGTGGATATATATATTAACCATTTCCTTTATAAAGGAACGGTTTCCTGCGTGGAAGCCTGTGTTTCTGCTTGATATTACGGTGTCGTGCAGCTCTGGATTATTGGTGGGGACACGCTCCAGCACTTGGCAGTGCCTGGTGTCCCGCCTTGCGCCAGGCTGGCTTTTTTGGGTGGATACGCCATAGGTGCTTAATATTTGAATTATGTCTTCAAACATATATCCCATGTTTTTATAAACTTTATCGTCTGCGATACCGTCAATTACAGGCAGGTAGTTATTATATAAGTGGGCCAACTCCATAAGTATATCATCATATACCCGGCCCTTTTCCCTTTCACGGTAAACGTCTAGTTCATCTTGCATTTTTTTAAGCCGCCCGGCAAACTCTGTGTGGTATAGCTTGTGTATTTCCCGCAGCTCTTTTGTTTGGCGGGTTAGAGATGTCTCTATATTTGCTATATTTTCAGAAACATCTATAGGGGGTGGAGCGGTTTTTTCTGCTGCACCGCTGCTATTTCCGGTTGTGTTGCCGCCGCAAGGGGGTGGGGATATATCTGCAGCTTCGGGCGCTGGCGCGTCAACATGGGCTTCGGTTTGGGCTTCAATTTGGGCCTCAATAAATGCCTCGATTTGAGCCTCGTCACCGCCTTCGGCAGGAACATCATCATAAGCATTACCGGCTGGGGCTTCTTCTGCCGGGCAGTGGTTATTGCAGGGCGTTACCGGCTCTGCAATTTCGTTGCTCCATTCTTCATTTCTCACGGCATATCCTCCTTTATTTGCTGTTTTCGTATAAAAACAGCTAAATAGTAATTCCACAAGAAAAGCACCCCAATGCGTCGGTCTTTTTGCCACAATCCGGCGTCGGCACTTCCTAGCGGGCCTTCTTGGCCCGCATCGTCTGCACCTCCTTGGCTTGCGGCAAAAATCCTCGCCGCATTGAGGTGCTTTTCGGGTGGAATTACTATATCTTTGCTAATAATATTTCATTCCTGTGTATACACGCCAGGGAATCTGTAAGCATGGACAGGGCTTCGGCCCTTATCCTTGGTTCGTCTACTTCTTCCCGGCCTACGCTATGGGTGTTGCCGCGGCCTATCATAGAGCCAAATAAACCACCGGCAAAATTGTCTGCTTGGGATATATTTTGCTTTACCTTAATCTTCTGATATTTACCCATATGGTCAGACCATTTTTGGCAGGATGTGCCGGACCTGTGGTTAAACAGCACTATAACATTTGCGCTGCCTGCTACTTCCACAAAAAGCTCTTCCCCTGTGCGCTCCCCGCCATGTAGTGATGATATGAAGTCACTGTGGCATATGGCATACTGGGTAAGCCTTAGCAAATCCAGCATTGGCAAAAAGCGTGAAATGGCTACACCATCTATTATTAAAGCAAAATCCCGGCCCATGGATTGCAATAGCTTTAAATGGTTTATTACCAAGGGCACAATTAAATCATTATTGCTTAGCCCTACATCTATAGCAACTGCACCAGACTGGTTTAGCACTTTTTTCATATTGCAGGTTTTGGCACGGGCCTTGCCATATAAGCTGTCTGCCTGGCGGGACAGCTTGCCAAGAAAGGCGCGCAGTGTTTCTACCTCTGCAGAGCCAGCCATATAATCCCGGTGGATGCTATCATATTCGTCCCGGGTTATTTCGCCGGATAATTGCATTGCCAGCAAAGTATCCGGTATTTTTGTTATGGGGAAAGCAGCCAAGTTATGCAGGCTTACATTGCCCTCTTTGCGGATGACTGTTTCCAATAAGGCGCGAATCAGCGGCGACACGCTTGGGCCTGTAGAATCCATAGTTTCATAGAGAATATGGGCCATATCCTCCACAGGCATGGTACGGAAGACATCGTAATATAAACCGGTACGGGAGACCGATTCGCATACGCCAACATTATCTTCCAACATAGTTATTAATGCATTGTTGGAAGCATGCAAGGCCAATATTGGCGTCTTGCTTAAGATACATTTATGTACAAATGGTAAAAGCGCGCGGCTACGCTCGTCAGGCTGGCCGCCTGAGATTACACTGCTTTCTATATTATCATTTTCTCCCCATACAAAATCAAGGCCTGGGGTGGCGCTTTGGCTTTGGTAGTCGTATACATCCATATCCTCTGGTATGCTTGAAGTCAAACGCAGGCGGACTTTATCTACATATGGCATTGCCAAGACACTGCGGGCTATATAATTAGACTCGTTTGCGCCTTTGTACATGCGGCGAATGCCTTTGCGGGTGTTTATACTGCTGACTACACCGGCAATAAATCCGATTATACCCATACGAAGTCCCCCCCTGCGAGCTATGTATAGCGAATTAAATGAGAAACAGTCCCGTCTGATTTCGAATTAATTAGCTACATAAAAGCGTGTATAATTTTCCAAAGCAAACCCAGTGTATATAAGGGCTAGAGCACCTTTGGCAAAAATGACACTAGCCTATTACCCATTATTTATAAAGCTCCACTTGGTACCTAAATGGCGGCGCATTTGGCAGCCCTATAATTGCCTCGCCTACATTAAGGGAAATAAGATCCCAATCTTCTACAATAAAGCCGTCCCGCCGCTCGTTGTGGTATTGCTGATTTGCCCCTACATAACTTTCTAATAAGATATTGCGGCCAAACCGCTTACTTACATATTCCCTTGTATTAAAATCGCTGGAGTAGAATGCGCATATGGACGAAAAACCAGCGATTATATTGCTGGCACGGGCTTCGTTTTCGTAGTTGGCTGTAAGCTGGTCTATTGTTTGCAATCCTGCAAGTATTTTAACCCCCAGCCCCCGCCCAAAGTTTATACCATCTTCCAGGTGTTTCAGGTTTGGCAGAAGTTTTAACTCGTCAACAATAAGATATACATTACCGGTTGAAGATGTGTGTCCAAGGGCTTCTTTTAATGCAAGGTCAAATAATAATGTATATATGGGCCCAAGCACACTTCCTATAGAAAGGTCATACTCAAGAAATGCAGTGCGCCCGCCTTTGTCCCGGATAAACTTCCGCATAGAGAAGTCTCCAACATCTGCAAAAACACCTGTCAATACATCCTCGACTGCAGAGCGCATCTCTGACTCTACACCTTGGGCTTGGGCACCTGCTTTTGCGCCTATATATGACTCTACAGCTGCAAAATCCCTATATGCGGATAGGGCAGTACGCAGTTCGTCCAATTTATTGCTTTTTATATATTCGTATAAATCATAATTGCTGAAAGCTACGCCATTGCGGATTAGTAACAGAATAATTGCTGCAAGAAAGTCCTTGCCGGCATTTGGGAAAAAGGGGTTGCTGCTGTTTTTTTCGATGCGTTCCATGAAAAGATATTTACATACTTCTTTGGCATTTTGTTCAATAGAGAGTTTATCTTTGCCATCAGCCATAATTTCTTCATATATGCTCCATTTTGCTGATGTTTTGCGGTAATTAAAAGAGTTGCCTATGACAATATCGCCGGTGGAAAAAAACTTTTTATAGAAATCACCTTTGCTGTCAAAAATAAGCATTACATCGTTAGGTGTTAGCTTTTTCTTTAGCTGGCTAACAATATGATAGAAAAGATTTGTTTTGCCGCTGCCTGTACCACCCACCATTAATAGGTGCTTACTTAAAATATCTTCATCTAAGCTAAAGGCATGTTTTGTCTTACCGAAAAAACCGGAAAGATGAACCTTGGCATTTGGATAATCCGCCGGGGGGGCGTTGTTGGATAAATTTCCGCCATATAAAACTTCGTGGGTCATGGGATACGCCTCCCTTTTTATACTAATCTCGAAAATCATCGTCGACAACACATCGCGAAAAACGGCTTAAAGCCGCCGATTTTCCGCTTGGTTGTCGAAGTGATTTTCAGAGATTCGTATTGGTTATCAAAATTATTTTAGCAAACTAAGAGGATTACTGCAATACAGGCTTTTACATAAAATGAGCGGATATGCCAAGTTATCCCCTTGTATTTGTATCTGATTCTTGTTATCATACATACATCATGTATTTAGCGTATATGGGTATATAGATAATCAAGTTGAACATCAGCTCAAGCTTCACCGGAAAACCGCATGAAACACGCGGATTTTCCGTCTCGCTTTCGCTGTGCTCAACTAGGATTCCTATATATCAAATTTTAAGGAGTGAATCATGGAAACAATCATCTCAGTTTCAGGTCTAAAAAAATCCTTTAAGCGGAACCAAGTCCTAAAGGGCGTAAACATCAATATCCCAAAAGGCAGTATTTTTGCACTGCTAGGCTCTAATGGCGCGGGCAAAACCACCGCCGTAAAAATCCTTTCTACCTTATCAAAGCCAGACGGGGGCAAGGCCACCATCTGCGGCTACGATGTTGTCCGCCAGGCCCACAATGTACGCAAGTGCATAAGCCTTACCGGCCAGTACGCCGCAGTAGACGAAATCCTTACCGGGCGGGAAAATCTGCAATTAATCGGTGCACTTAAGCGGCTGCCAAATGCAAAGCAAAAAACCGACGAGCTGCTGGCAACCTTTAGGCTGGAAGACGCAGCCAACCGCCGCGCCCACACATATTCTGGCGGGATGCGCCGCAGACTGGATATTGCAATGAGCCTGATGGGTGCCCCCCAAGTTATTTTCCTGGACGAACCAACTACAGGCCTAGACCCTCAAAGCCGGATTGCTATGTGGGATATGGTAAAAAGCCTTGCGGGAAGCGGCATAACTGTCCTTCTTACAACTCAGTACCTGGAAGAGGCAGAATACCTGGCTGACCACATTGCCATACTTCACGAAGGCGTAATAACAGCAGAAGGCACAGCGGCAGAACTTAAGACAACCCTGCCCAGGGGAAGCGTACAACTGGATTTTGAAAAAAGCGCAAGCGCGGAAGAAGCCCGCGCCCTACTCCAGGGCTACAAAATAGCCAGCCTAGAGGGGGAACCACGCTCTATAGATGTTTCCACAGACGGCAGCCCGGCACAGTTTGCCGATGTACTGACACGTGTAAACAACAGCAACCTGCCTCTTTTACGCTTTACACAAAAACTACCGACTCTGGAAGATGTCTTCCTGAAGCTGGTAGCCGATAAATCTGAAAATCAAAAAAAGGGGGATGCACAATAATGGAATCCATCACAGGTTTATTTACAGATTCATGGGTTATGTTTAAGCGAAGCCTGACAATGACCTTTAGAAACCCAGATGCCTTTGGGGCGGCGATAATTGTCCCAGCTTTTTTGATGTGGCTTTTTGGCAGTGTATTTGGGGCAATTATGGACTTTGGGGATTATAGCGCTATCAGCTTCATAATGCCTGGGATTATTTTGCAGACCGTGTCCCAAGGGGTAGCCTCTACTGCGGTTGGGGTCAACAATGATATGGCAAAAGGGATAATAGACCGCTTCCGCTCTATGCCAATAAGCCGGTCGGCGGTGCTTACGGGCCATGTACTGGCCTCTGTTGTGCGCAATATTATTACCGCAGCAATAATCATTGGTGTTGCCATTATTATGGGATTTAGGTCTCAGGCTGGCGTTGTAGACTGGCTTCTTATTACCGGCGTGTTGATACTGTTTATGCTGGCAATTACCTGGATTGGTGTAGTTGGCGGGCTTCTTGCCAAAACCCCTGAAGGCACAACATCAATATTGTTTATACTTTTCCTGCTTCCATTTTTAAGCACAGGCTTTGTGCCGGCAGAGGCACTTTCTGGGGGGCTTAGGTGGTTTGTGGCCAACCAGCCAATGTCACATATTATTGACTCTATACGGGCGCTGATGCTGGGTACGCCATTGGCTAGAAACACCCTTGTCCTTGCGCTTTCTTGGTGCATTGGCATTACGGTTGCGTTCTTTGCCCTTTCGGTTCAAATTTACAAGCGGAAACTTTCGTAAAAAATCCCTTGACAAATTGGGCTTGTTGCTTTAATCTATCCCCCGGCAAGAAAATATGTCCCTGGCAGGCCAGGGACGCACGGGCGTATAGCTCAGTTGGGAGAGCGCCTGCCTTACAAGCAGGATGTCGGAGGTTCAAGTCCTTCTACGCCCACTTAAATAATGCCCCTTTATGGGGCATTATGCCTTATAGGCACTATTTGGCGGAATAGCTCAGTTGGCTAGAGCACGCGGTTCATACCCGCGCGGTCGCCAGTTCAAGTCTGGCTTCCGCTATTTTAAAAAGCCCACATGTACGGTTTAGGCCGTTTGTGTGGGTTTTTTTGTATGTTGTGCAATAATTTTTTGACCATTGGGCTATAAGGCAATATCATGCATAGGATTTATTATAAACATTGGCGTTAGCCAGCAAAGGTGGAAGACATGACAGGAAAAACCCATAAAGTAATAGGTATTGCAACAGGTATAGCATTTTCCATATACGGCCTGCGCCATGGCAACCCCGCCGCGATACTGGGCATGGTTTCTGCCCCAATGGCGGCAATGCTGCCAGATATAGACCACGGCAGCTCCCGCATTGGCAAGACAAGAAAAATAGCGGCAAACCTGGTTGTTGCCCTGGCAATAGTAGCCTTGGTAGTGTCTGCCTGGAGCTATAGCTGGTACATAGAAAGCTACCGCACACTGGTGCTTACCCTGCTTATAGTGGCAGCGCCCATAACTGCCCTTTTCTGGCTTAGCCAAACCAAGTGGGGGCGCAGCACCATAGGCTTTGTTACAAAACACCGGGGCATAATGCATACATTGCTTTTGCCCATATTTATGTTTTTTGCCGTGGGGTTTATAAATGAAATATACTTCCGCATTTTGGTGCTGGGTGCGCTGGTTGGGTATTTGTCACATATCTTGGCGGATTGCCTTACTGCCAAGGGCTGCCCGGTTTTGTTTCCTATCACACGTAGGAATTTTAGCTTGCTAAAGATAACTACCGGGTCGGTGCAGGAGAAGGTGTGCGCGGGGGTACTTGTTACGATTATTATTGTGTTGGGGTTTGTATTTTAGGGGATGGGATGAGAAAGGCCCATCTTTCTGCTGGGGCAGGAAGATGGGCCTTTTTGTTTATTATGGGGTTATTGGGTTGTCTTGTGGCTAATCGCAGATGCAATAAAAAAACCTAGTATACATTATGTCGCTTCATTAATTTTATGATATTAAACACCCCAAGTATTGCGAATGTTAAAAAACATCAACATAGCGCTTCCAATGTCAGTGAAATTATGGGGTAGCGCTCCTACTCACTACCTGACGAACGCGAATTGTGTTAACATTGTCCATACAAAGGTCATTAAGCCATTTTCCCTGAGCTAAGGCTACAAATCCTAGGTAATTAAAGCCATTTTCGTTGATGAATGCAAGCCGCTCACTAAAGTTAATGGTTTCTGCGCCCGCCCAAAGTTCCGAATTAATAAGTATGTCTTTTACTTCGGGAGCGTTTATCAGAGAGTTAAGTATATTAGTGAAGGCAAGTTCACTTTCTTGCAAATGATATTCGCTCAACGAATGTTGAAATCTTTCATGCAAACTTAACAATGAAATATTCATAGGCCCACCAACGCCGATTGCTATATCATCTGGATTGCTGCTTGTCTTGATGGCTACCCAAGCCACGCCTACACTGAAATCAGGGTCGAGCATAAAAAAGTTGTCATATTGATTAAGCAGCATATATCTGCTAATGGGGGCACCAAAGCATATCCAAACTTCATAAATGTCGTTGTCGTTAAAATTAAAATGCACAAGGTTAGAATTGTAATAAGACATGAATGTGGATTGTGTTACAGTTAACGCTGTTAATCCAATTGCGTCTATATAGTCTGAAAGGATTGCATTGCCAAAACGGAAATTAATTATCCCTTTAATCGATTTCGAAGTATCGTTACATAGAAATGAGCCTTGTAATAAACGGAATTGCCAAGGGCGATGAAAACCAAATAATGACCACCTATCAGGAAGCCAATTGCCATATAAGGTTATTGCTGATTCGGGTGTGGATGGGGAAAGAAGCATATTTAATGAAATGAAAGAATTCACTATTTTTTCATGATTATGACGAGGATTGAGATAGAGGTTATTAATAATAACATTTGCAGATATAAACATAATAAATACAACAATAATTGCCATTATTTTTTGATTTAGCCGCATATTCTACCCCTCCTAATCTATAAAACATAATAAACATCCACCAGCCTACATGGTAGCAGGCTGGTGGAGTTGTAAAGATGATATTATAGAATTACGCTACAAATTTTATAATCCGGCATCCCACCTGAGAGCGAGTGGCCAACCTGTGAATGTTGTTGTTGAAATAGACGGAGAAAATGAAATTGATGGCCCTGAGCCGCTTATTGAAAAACCAATACTTCCAAAGAAATTTAATCCTCTTTGACCGTATCCAACCATAACATTTGTTGTATTGCCAGTAGGTATTGTAATTCCATGCCATAATCTTATGCTACCGGATATCATATAAACAGAACAGCAGCAGATGCCCGGCGCAAGATGATAGCTTACGCCCATACCGTTTAGCGTTGGCTGCATGGTCATAAACATGCCATTTCTGTCCCTAGCAGCAGAATCCGTGGTGCTACGGGAGCCAAATACATATCTAGCAGTTGCACCACCAACAAGTATATTGCAGATGTTTGCCGTACTGGTATGCCCAATTGCTAGCATATTTATATTGCGGAATAATGGCAGTCTAACCCATTCGGCTTCTGCATTTATCATAAATCGATTGCCACTTGTAGCAATCCTTGCAATGTGCGTTCTAAGAATTAAATTACCATGTGTTCTATTATCCCCTGGGAGACTAGAAGACATAGCAAAATCGGCAATCAGGTCTAATGCCTTCATTGTGGCTACATCAACGTGAAATTCATCCCTGGTCATCTCAATTTTGCTACCATCATATGCAACGCCAAAGTACGATTCAGAAATTATAACAGCTGTATACTCAAGAGCACCGAGTATTAATTCCAAAGGCATATCATCAATTTGCTCGTCAGTTTCGCCGAGAGTTCGCAGTATAGCCCTAGCTAATTCATAATCGGATAATTGAGGATAGCTCTCTATTATTGCGTCTCTTAAATCTGTTAGACCTCTAATTTCAACGACATAACTCATTTCATCGGCATAAGATGTTGTAGTTAATATAGTTGAACTCAGATCATCAATTACTTCAGCCATTTGATGTCTTTCCACTTCGCAGTCATAACTCATGTCAGCAGATACTAATGTTGGAAACAGTGACATCACCATCATAATTGTTAGTGCAAGTGCAACGATGTGCGATTTCTTTCTTTTGGGGTTAACTGTAAACATAAATTTTTCCTCCTGTTCGCTTAACTAATTAAATGAAATGTAGTATATCACTTGGCCATGTGATTATTTGAACTGGCCCTGCGCCAGCAAAATGATAATAACACACATCAAAAATAAACAACCTATCATTTCTGGAAAAAAAATAAATTTCCAAAAATGATAGGTTATTATGTCGAAATGTCTGGTAAAATAAACATCAAATAATCCTGAGGAGGAGATTTACATGGGAGAGGGCATACCCCGCAAGCGCGTTGGCTTAATGTCAGCATTGGAAGAAGCAATGGCAAACATATCTTATACACCTTACACGCCAGTCCCTGAAAGTTCTGAAAGCGAAAAACGCGACACCACCACACCATTCACCATACTAGAACCTGAAATAGGCTAAGACAATTAGAAATCTACCCCAAAGTGTTTTAATGTATAATCCCCAATTCGCGCTGCATTATCATGCCTTCCCATAAGCCCAGAGCCGTAAAAGGCTAAGGCTAGATAGGGGAGGCATTTTTCTTTTTCCCCTAGTGAATACATGCCAAAGGCCTTGTTGGCTGCATGGCTTGCCAGGCGTGTTAGCCGCTGGTGCTTTACATCCAATTCATCAGCGATTGATGCAGCAGCTATAGATTCTTCATAGCGTCCAGCCTTCGCCAAAAACAAGGTGTAGTTATATAATATAACCGTGTACATACGTATTTTTTCATGTTCATCTACATAGTGGCTGTCCATGCTTTCTAGTACGTCTTCAAAGGTTCGCAAGCCCTTTGCCATATTATTGTTGCTGTTGCATAAGCATAGCGCGATTTGGTTTATAGCGGATAATTCGTTATAAGTAAAGCATGTCTTCGGTATAAGCCCAAATTCAAAGTTTTTATGTGTGATTTCAATTATAGCGCGAAGCATTGCTATATGCTGGGGCTTATATCCTTTTTCACCTATATCTAGTTTGACTTTTGACAGCTCTGCAAATTGCAGGTTAAAGCCTGCTGTGAAGCTTTCTTTCTGCGCAAGCTCCTCAACCAGCACCTTTGCCTTATCATACTCTTTATTATTAATCAAGAAGCTGACTTCATCGCGTATTTGCTTGCTGCTAAAGTCTTCCCGCTTGGGGAAGGTGCTAAAATAATGGTCTGCATACCGCCCAAGGCGCTGCATTAGACACTCTAACAGAAATACCTTGTCTAGGGGCAAACGTTTACTTTCAAGTTTATGCAGAGTGCTTCCATGGCAAAGCCCCTGGCTAAGATTATCTAATGTCAACCCAGCATCTTTTCTCATTTCCCTAATAAGCTGGCCTATGCTGCCACATGCAAAGGCTTTACCATAGGCAAAATCTGGCCCTGGCATTGGTGTGCGTGTGGCTTCCATGTTTAGGGTGCTTATGGATATTTTATTTTCTTTAGCATACCCAAGTAAGCTGTCTGCTTTGCCATACCTTCGTTGTAATAAATACCCGGCAAGGGCTTGCAGTGTTAGCTTGGGAAGCTCATCCTTTGCCCCTGTACTTTTTAGACAGTGGATTTCAAGCTCTGCAAAATCCGGTGCATAAAAGCCATAATTTCGCTTTATAGTTATTTCGCGCCCGGCTTTACATATTTCTAATGCCTCGGCATAATCATTTTTTTGCATATGGCATTTGGCCAGGGTCAAAAGCATGGGGGCAAGCATCCGCTCTTTGCTTTTGTTGTCTTGCGGCAAGCGATTAAGGCCATTGAAAATATTGTGCAGTATTGAAATCGCGTTAGGCACATCACCTTCGGATAGGTATGTGGTGGCTAAACTGTGCAGAAGCGGGGCTTCATCTAAAACCAGCATACCTCCTTTGAATGGGTTTTTTGCAAGCTCTGGGCATGTAATCGCCAGGCCCTTGTTGACTAGCTGCCTTATTTCTTTGGGAGGTCTGCCTTGGGCTTCTAGTAATAAAACTTCGTGCTTTATTAATTCCTGGCGGTTTATGCAATAGCCAGGGGATGCTTTCATTTGATTAAGTATATTCAGCCCTTTTTCCAGGAAAACGGAATCCTCCTTTGCATATGTTGTGCAGTAGGCTAGGGCATTGCGCAATTGTAAGTACTCTTCTGTCTGGTATGCGGCACCAGGGCAGAAGAAAGAATCTATGGGTATTTCAAGTGCACCCATTAGGGTGTTTACATTATTTGTTTTTATGTCTTGCTTTCCACGCTCTGTCCGGGAAATGGTTTGTTCGGATGGGATACTGCTTTCTTCTGTACCGCCTACATATAAATGGTCTTGGATATCCGTGCGGGTTATCTCTTTTCTTTCGCGGGCCCATTTGACCAGATCGTTTGATTGATAGCTTGGCATGTAATTGCCCCCCTGTATGTTATTTCACACTGAAACAGGCTAGATAAAACACCCATCACATATAAAACGATTGAGCCCTGTGTTTTGTAACAAATTATGCAATCCAAAATAAGGAAAGGCAGATTAACGCGGGATTATTTTGATTTAACCCATGTTTATCTGCCTTTTTGCTTTTTCTCCTGTTTACTAATTATATTTATTTATCCCCGGCCATTTACAATATTCCCAAACCGCTCCATAGAAGTCTCCCGATAAACCGTAAACCGCCCAAGCCTAAACGGGTCTGACGCGGCGGTTACATACCCGGGTATTACCGTAAATCCCATAGTGATGCCCGCCATTCCCAACGCTTCTATTACTGTATCGTTGAACATACCAAGAGGGTATGCATAGGCCCGGTGGTTGGTTACAAACTCGAAGCTGCGCAGGGTGTCCAGCACAATATCTTCCCCAGCTGCTGCAACCAGCATGGTTTCCGTGCCATCAGGCACACGGTTGTGCAGGGCGTGGGAGTGGCTGGCGGTTTCAAATACATCCAGGTCTGTAAAAAGGGTGGATGCTGCCGCCCTTGTAAGGGCGGTGTAATCAAGGGGTGGCTGGATATCCCCCAGGGCCTCTGCATCCCCAGTTATAGGGAAAAGTACAGCCCTAAAGCCATAGTACCGCAAAATGGGTACCGCATATACATAATTGGAATAATATCCGTCGTCAAAGTGGATGATTACGCTGTTTTGAGGCAGAGGGCGCCCTTGGAACAGGAATGCCTCCAGCTCGTCTATTGTGGGGGTGTAGAAGCCATTGTCCCGCAGGTAGGACATCTGACGCGCAAAATTTTCTGTGCTGATTGTCCAGGCATTGGTGCTGAAATGGGTATTAAGCTCGTCTGGCAGGATGTGGTGGTATACCAGTATGGGTATGCGGGTGGCGGGGGTGGTTGATAGTATGAAGGTGTTGTTGATATACCCTACGCCTAGGCCCAGGTTTTCTGCAAGATAATACAGGGAAACCATTTTGTCATCATCGTCTACAGGGTATGCTTCTTGGATTTGCTCTAATATGGGGCTTAAGGGTAATAAATCGCCGTATGATTTGGCGTCAATTTCATCACCATCAATTATTATCCTGTTTGTTATTGTTGGGGTTGGTTCTGGTGTAGGCTCTGGGGTTGACACTGGTGTGGGGGTGGGTGTAGGCGCTGGGGTGGGTGTAGGCACAATGGGCGCTGGCGGTATATAGTGGTCTGGGGCACCCCCGCTTCCGGCCAGCCCATAAATGGCTATGATACTTGCTGTTATCACTGCTATTGCAAGGACTAAAACAGCAAGCAGTTTAAGCACCCGCCATCTGTTGTCGTTTTTGGTAAAAGCGATTTTACTCATGTACACCTCCATGGCCCTGCTTTGCATAAAACTTAAATGTAAACGTTGCCCCGCGGCTTCCGCCCCCGCCATTTACCTCAATATCGCCACCCTGGCCCCGCATTATTGCAAGGGAAAGGGCAAGGCCGATACCAATCCCTTTTCGGGAATTGCCAAAGCGCTTAAACAAATCTTTTATATCCTGGCTGGGTATCCCCGGGCCAGAGTCGGTTATGGCAATCCAGTTGCTTATTGGGTTTGCCCCCACGGCAATGTCTATTGCTCCCCCTTCCGGGGAATGTTCCGATGCGTTTTTCACAATATTGGTTATGGCTTCTACCGTCCAATTTTTATCGCAGTAAAGCAGGGCTTCCCCGGCTAGGTTTATGCGCTGGTCTTTTATATCCAGCAGTATCCGCAGGGGCGCAAGGGCTGTATCCACTAGTTCGTTTGTGGGGATGTATACCGGGTTTAGGGCTGCGCTGCCTGATTCTAGTTTTGCCATTTTAAGCAGGGCATTAGCCAGCCATTCGGTTTGGGTAAGGCCCTGTTTTAGGTTTAATATAAACTCTGCCCGTTTTTCTGGTGGGGCGTTTTCCAGTAGCTCTACCATTACGGTCATTGCGGTTAGGGGGGTTTTTAGCTGGTGGGAGATATCGGCAAGGGTGTTGGCCATTGCGGCTTTTTCTTTTTGCAAATTTTCTGCCTGTTCGTTGAGGCGGCCAGCCAGGGTGTGGATGTCGTTTTTAAGCATGGAAAGGCGGCCTTCCAAGTTGTCCCTAAGGTCTATGGAATGCCCGTCTATTATGCGGCGGATATCTGAGGACAGTGCCGCGACTTCCTTGCGGCTAATTATCATTGGCCCTGTACCCCATCCCTCTTATTGTTTCTATGTTTATTGCGCCCCCCAGCTTATCCCGCAGGCGCTTTATATATACAGTCAGGGTATTGTCTTCTACAAAAATCCCGGCAGAGTCCCATATCTGGCTTAGAATCTGCTCTCTGGAGAGGATTTGGTTTTTATTGTTGATGAAAGTCAAAAGCAGGCGGTATTCCAACGCGGTAAGGTCTAGGGGGGCAGAGTCTTTGTATGCCTTGCCCTCTGACGGGCTGACTGTTACCTGCCCTATGGAAAGTGAATCTGCCTGCCCGCCTCTTCGCCGCAGCGCGGCCTTTATGCGGGCCATAAGCTCCCCCAATCTGAAGGGTTTTGTTACATAATCATCAGCCCCGCCTTCAAAGGCCCTGATAATATTGCCTTCGTCATCTACAGCTGTAAGAAAAAGCAGGGATGCCCCCTTGGCCTTAAGGTCTGCAACAAGGTCAAAGCCGCTGCCATCTGGCAGGCCTACATCCAGGATTGCTAAGTCGTAACTGCCGCTTGCTGCCTTTGCGGATTTTATGTCTTTTGCGTGGGTCACTAAATAACCCGCCTGCTGCAGGGCATAGGTAAGCCCGGATGCGATAATTGCGTCGTCTTCTACCAATATTACGCTTACACTCATAGCCTTGCCCCTTCATAAAAGCCGTCAATATAGCCCAGTTTATATAGAATCCACAGGAAGGGCTCGTCTACCCTTACTGGCGCAAAGCTGGCAACCCGCTGGCGAATCCTGTCTGGGTGGGCCCCAAGGGCAGATACCCCAAAAAGGCCCAAATTTGCAAACCGGCGCTTTAGGGCATTGCGGAAGTTGGGGTCTATACGCTGGATAAACTCGTCTATTTCGTAGTTGATAATATCTGTTTCGGTCAGGTTTAGATGCCCCCTGTGGAAATAGCGGGCAAATATATTGCTTCTTTGGCGTACATAGTTCCCCTCGAAGCTTAAAGGCTCCAGCAAGTCGGTTTTGGTAAGCACCACCGCTGTTGGGATATGAGATATGCCGTTGGATTGCTTGTAGATATGATTTTCTACAAGGTTGCCAAGGACTGTTGCCGGTTCGCCAACTGTGTTTATATCGTAGTTTATTTTATTTAGCATTTGCACCTTGCGGCTTATTACGTGAAACTGCATGGGGTCTACAAGGAATATTACCCCAGAGGAATTGCGCACACTGGCCGCAAATATGGCCATATCCCCCCTGTCTGCCATATCGTCTGCAAAGTCAAAAAACGCTATATTAATCTCGGGCTTTGTGCCGTCTGCAAAGGAGAATGTGAAAACTAGAAGCTCCTGCTGCTTCTCTTTTTGGAAGGGGGGGTACCCGTTTTCTATAAGGGGGTCCTCGTATTCGTATTTAAACTTCCTGCCCATCTCGTTTGTTATGGGGGTGCAAAACACATCAAAATTTTGTGATGTTACGGCTTTAAGGGTATGGATCAGGCTTGTGAGAAATACCGACTTACCGGCCCGGCTGCCCCCTACCAAAGTGATAACCGTACTTGGGGCAAACCCTGCGCTTGCGGGCACATCGCTGTGGCAGTATGGGCATAAGCGCTTGGTTGACACATTGTTTTGCCCATCCCGCAAAGACGAAAGTATCCCCCGCAGGAAGCCCTTATTGGCCTCCCCAAAATCCCCCGGGTCCAGAACCACAGGTAATTCACCCATGGGGGGCAGGTAAAAGCGGGCCCTGTAATCGTCCAGCACATAGTCTGGCTGGGCGCGGTAGCCTTCTATGTCCAGGGCTGTAACAGCGCGGAAAAGTACTTGGTCATGGTTAAAGTTGCGGAAACAAAATAGACATACAATCTCGTGGGTTTGCTCTATTTTTGCCTTTTCTATTGCGGCTTTTTTCTTTTTAAATAGTCCCATTATTGGCTCCTTGTTGGTTGCTGTAAAAGTACCTGGTAGTTTTGCGTTAATAATATCAAAAAAGGAATGATTTGTGTTAATTCTTTACATGTTATATGATTGTGTTGCTGATTATAAGGAGGGTTTAACATGACCAATCAATCACTAAAGCAATTATCAGACCAGCACATACTACCAACCTATGGCCGCTACCCCATAGCTTTCACAAAAGGCCAAAACTGCCGGCTATGGGACGCCGATGGCAAAGAGTATATAGACTTCATGTCTGGCATAGGCGTCACATCTGTAGGCCACGCCAACCCACTTTGGGTAAAAGCCATAGCTGACCAAGCCCAAAACCTAGCCCATGTGTCCAATCTTTTTTATACAGAGCCTGGGGCAAAACTGGCCAAAAGACTATGCGCACTTACAAATGAAATGAAAGGTGTCTTCTTTTCCAACTCTGGGGCAGAGGCCAATGAGGGCATAATTAAAACCGCCCGGAAATACAGCCGCGACAAATATGGCGAAGGCCGGGCCACCATACTTACACTAGACGGCTCCTTCCATGGGCGCACCATTACAACCTTGGCTGCCACAGGGCAAGACCGTTTTCACAATCACTTTCACCCATTTACAGAAGGCTTTAGGCATGTTGCCCCTGGGGATACTGCAGCACTGGAAGCCCAAGGCAACGATGTATGCGCGTTATTTATAGAGCCTATACAGGGCGAAGGCGGCGTTATGCCCCTTGACGCGGAGTATGTGCAAGCCGCCGCGGAAATATGCCGCAAGCGGGACTGGCTGCTGCTTATAGATGAAGTGCAAACCGGCATTGGCCGTACAGGCAAATGGTTTGGCTATCAGCATTTTAATATACAGCCTGACGGGCTAAGCTTTGCAAAAGGCATAGCTGGCGGGCTGCCCCTTGGCGGCTTTATGGTGGCAGATAAGCTGCTTTCCACCTTAGGCCCTGGGGACCACGCCACTACCTATGGGGCAAACCCCATCTGCTGCGCTGCCGCCCTTGCGGTGCTGGATGTTTTAGAGCCCCTGCTGCCCCAAATCAGCCAAAACGGCGAATATATACAAGAAAAAGTAAAAGCCATGAACCTGCCAGTAGTAGCCGAAGTACGCGGCCGCGGCATGATGATAGGCATAAAAATAAAAGACCACCCACCTGCAACAATAAACGCGAAATTATTGGAAGCAGGTTTGGCCGCCCTTACAGCAGGGACCGACATATTGCGCCTGCTGCCGCCGCTGGTTATCGAAAGAAAAGATATTGATGCTGGCCTGGAAATTATGCGCAATATTCTAAGTCAGGATTTTTAACCAAAGCGGAAAATATGGCGTATTTAAAGGAAAGTAACGGCGAACACATTGCCGCCAAATGAATATTTATGCATTATTTGCGCATAACACTAGCCATAACCATTATGTATATGTTATACTAATATCACATCAAATCACGGGACCCCATTTTAAAAAGCTGTATCCTCGTCATCCCGGGCGGGATGACGAGGATGTAGGATAGCAAGAACTAATTTCCGTGATATCAAATGTAGCATGTTTCATATTTGAAGCAGCACATACATGAGCGCGACACCGACCGCAGCAAAGGGCGCAAACGAGGAAGCGAAGCCGGGCTTAGCCCCGCGTAGCGGCGGGGGCTTGAGGGCGTAGCCCCCCATTAAATTAAAAGCCCCCATTATTAAGGAGGACAGACGTGACAAAACACCTAACCAAAATGTCAGACCTAACCAAGCCAGACATAACAGCAATCCTGGACTTGGCAGACAACATGAAAGCAGCACAGAAGCAAGGCAAAGCAATGCAGCCATTAAAGGGCAAGACATTGGCAATGATATTTCAAAAAGCGTCCACCCGCACTAGAGTCTCTTTTGAGACGGGTATGTACCAACTAGGCGGGCAGGCGCTTTTTTTATCAGGTTCTGACCTGCAAATAGGCCGGGGAGAACCTATCGAAGACACCGCACGGGTGCTGGGCCGCTATGTAGACGGCATAATGATTCGCACCTTTGCCCAAAAAGATGTGGAAGACCTGGCAAAATGGTCTGGCATACCAGTAATAAACGGCCTTACAGACTATGCCCACCCCTGCCAAATACTTGCCGACCTTATGACAATAAGGGAGCATAAAGGCAAGCTGGAAGGGCTAAAACTAACCTATATTGGCGATGGTAATAATATGTGCAACTCCCTAATCGTGGGCTGCCTAACCGTAGGCATGCAGATATCCATAGCCGTGCCAAAAGGCCACGAACCCCACCAGGATGTACTAGCCTTTGCAAAAAATTATGGCACCGCCTTCGAAATGGTGGAAGACCCAGCAAAAGCCGCAGCCAATGCCGACGTACTTGCAACAGATGTATGGGCCTCCATGGGCCAGGAAGAAGAAGCAAAAGCCCGCAAGAAAACATTTGCCAACTATCAAATCAACGCAGCCCTGATGGCCAAAGCCAACCCAGACGCCATAGTACTACACTGCCTGCCAGCCCACCGGGAAGAAGAAATAACAGCAGAAGTATTTGACGCCCACGCAAACGTAATATTCGACGAAGCGGAAAACCGCCTGCACGCCCAAAAAGCCGTCATGGCCTTATTGATGGAATAGACTGTTGTAGTTTTAACCAACCCCTTACCAGTAAACACCCCAAGAAACATGGAAATGGTAACACAACCCGTAGGGGCGGCAACCTGCCGCCCGCAGCTTTGCACGATGCCAAACCACGGGCGGCAGATTGCCGCCCATACGACATGCCTCAATACTATCCTTAACCAACAAACAAAATAATGAGCGCAAAAAGCGCGACCCCAACCGCAGCAATGCGCCCAAAGGGCGCAAGCGAGGAAGCGAGCGGGGCTTTGCCCCGCGCAGCGGGGGGGCTTGGGGGCGTAGCCCCCATTAATATAGAAAGGGACGAATTTATGCCAAAAAGAGAAGACCTGAAAAAAATCCTAATCATCGGCTCTGGCCCGATAGTTATAGGACAAGCCTGCGAGTTTGACTACTCCGGCACCCAAGCCTGCCAGGCACTAAAAAGCCTTGGCTACGAAATAGTGCTTGTAAACTCCAACCCGGCCACAATAATGACAGACCCAGATATCGCAGATATCACATACATCGAACCGCTGAACAAAAACCGCATAGAAAAAATCATAGCCCACGAGCGCCCAGATGCCCTACTCCCAAACTGCGGCGGCCAAACCGCCCTAAACCTAGCCTTCGAGCTAGAAAAATCCGGCATACTGGCCAAGTACAATGTAGAAGTAATAGGCATTAACCTAGCCGCGATAGAGCGGGGCGAAGACAGGATAATCTTCAAGCAAATGATGGACGAGCTTGGGATAGAGATGGCCAAATCAGCCGAAACCTACACAGTAGAAGGTGCAGTAGAAATTGCAAAAACCGTAGGCTACCCATGCGTAGTGCGGCCTGCATACACCATGGGCGGCGCTGGCGGCGGCATATGCTACACAGAAGAGGAACTTCGCGTAGTGGCAGCGCGGGGCATAGACCGCAGCCTTATAAACCAGGTGCTGATAGAAGAAAGCATCCTGGGCTGGGAAGAGCTGGAGCTGGAGATAGTCCGTGACTACAGCGGCCACATGATAACCGCCTGCTATATAGAAAACCTGGACCCAATGGGTGTACACACCGGCGACTCTATCTGCGTAGCCCCAATGCTTGATGTAAAGCCAGAAGTTCAAAAAAGATTGCAAGAAGCCGCGTACAAAATCGTAGCAGGTGTTGGGGTAGTTGGCGGTTGCAACTGCCAATTTGCATACAACGCCAAAGAAGACCGCATTATTATTATAGAAATCAACCCCCGTACCTCCCGTTCATCTGCCCTTGCGTCAAAGGCAACTGGCTTCCCAATAGCCCGGGTTGCGGCCCTGCTTGCGGCGGGTTTCAACTTGAATGAGCTGCCATACTGGAAAGAAGGCACACTGGATAAGTACACCCCGCCAGGTGACTATGTGGTTGTAAAATTCCCACGGTTTGCTTTCGAAAAATTCTCAGAAGCTACAGATATCCTGGGCACACAAATGAAAGCCGTTGGCGAATCCATGAGCATAGGCAAAAGCTTTAAGGAGTCATTGCAAAAGTCAATCCGCTCCTTGGAAAATGGCCGCCATGGCCTGGGCTTTGCCAGCAATTTTAATGATTTAACCAAAGAAGAACTGATGGAAAAACTAGAGCGCCCCACCAGCGAGAGGCTTTACATGGTATACGAAGCCCTGCGCAAAGGGGTAACTGTAGAAGAAATGCATAACCACACCAGCATCAAGCCCTTCTTCCTAAACCACTTGAAAGAGATGGTAGACATGGAAGAAGAAATTATAACCCACCGGGGGAACCCACTGCCCGACACCCTTCTTATACGGGCAAAAAAGGAAGGCTTCGGGGACAAATATATTGCAAAGCTGCTGCAAGCAGAAGAAACCGCAATTGCAAGCCAGCGGGCCAAGCTTGGGATATACAAAAGCTTTGACAGCATCCAGGTAAGCGGTGTAGATGATGACAGCGCGTTCTATTACTATTCCACCTACCTGGGCAAAACCCAGCAGACCCTAATGCCGTCTAAGCAGAAAATCATGATACTAGGCGGCGGGCCAAACCGTATCGGCCAGGGGATAGAATTTGATTATTGCTGCGTACACGCCACATATGCCCTACGGGCCTTGGGCTACAAAACCATCATGATCAACTGCAACCCAGAGACTGTATCCACAGACTACGACACTGCCGACAGCCTTTATTTTGAACCTCTAACCGTTGAAGATGTAATGGCGATTTATAGGCATGAGCAACCTTCGGGCGTAGTAGTACAATTTGGCGGCCAAACCCCGCTAAATATCGCGGAAGAGCTTAAAGCCCTGGGTGTGCCCATACTTGGCACCCAGCCGGATATTATTGCCACTGCAGAAGACAGAGATTTGTTCCGGGCAATGATGGAAAGGCTTAACATCCCAATGCCGGAAAGCGGTATGGCCAAGACTGTTGCTGAGGCCTTAAATGTTGCCAAGGGTATAGGTTACCCGGTAATTGTGCGCCCTTCATATGTACTTGGCGGCCGGGGCATGGAAGTTGTGTATGATGCGGAACGCCTTGGGGCTTACATGGAAAAAGCCATTTCAGAATCTGGCCCAGACATGGAGCCAATCCTGATTGACCGCTTCCTTGACGGTGCCCTGGAATGTGAAGCCGATGCTATAAGCGACGGGGAAAATGTCCTTGTGCCTGCAATTATCGAGCATATAGAGTCTACCGGGGTACACTCCGGCGACAGCGCATGCAGCATACCCCCTATTACTATCCGGGAAGTTCACCAGCTTATCATAAGGGATTACACCAAAAAAATAGCCCAGGAGCTTAAGGTTGTAGGGCTTATGAATATCCAGTACGCCATTGATACAGATACTGGTAAGGTTTATGTACTTGAAGCCAACCCCCGCGCATCCCGCACGGTGCCGCTGGTGTCTAAGGTATGTGATATCCAGATGGCTAAACTTGCAACCGAGGTTATGATTAAGGCCCGGGAAGGGCAAGATACAGCCGCCCTTCTTAACCAGAAGCCGCGCAAGCTAAATGTTTATGGCGTTAAAGAGGCTATTTTCCCCTTTAATATGTTCCATGAAGTTGACCCGGTACTTGGGCCAGAGATGCGCTCTACAGGTGAGGTGCTTGGGCTTTCTGACAACTTCCACCGTGCGTTCTTCCTTTCCCAGGAGGGCGGCAAGCATCGTTTGCCTGACACTGGCACTGTGCTGTTCTCAATTTCTAAGGATTATTATAGCGAGCTGCCGGATATCGCAAACGCGTTTTTGGCCCTTGGGTTTAAGCTTATGGCTACCCAAAGCACTTACCAGGCTGCTGTAGAGCTGGGGATAGAATGCCAGCCTGTGGCCCCGCTGATTGAAGGCGGCAAGCCTATTGCGGACTTGATTATGGATGATACGGTTAACATTGTAGTAAACACCCGCCGCCGGGATACGGATAACATGGGGCCAAATATACGCCGTGCAGCGGTTAGAAAATCTACACCTATGTATACCACCCTGGAGGCAGCCCGGACAGCAATTGACGCAATTGCGGCCTGGAGGGAAGAGCCAGCCGAGGTTAGGAGCTTGCAGGATTATCATAAATAATATTTGGGCATAAATGAAAGGCTCACCTGCCATTAAGTTAACAGGGAAAGCCCGTCGGCCAGCAAAAAAGCCCGTCAACAGACCAACAAAAAGCCCGTCAACAGACTAACAAAAAAAGCCCGTCATCCCGCGCTTGACGCGGGATCCCACCTGGCTTGATAAGCTAAAGATACTTTAGTTAATCAAAGGATAATGGGATCCCGCATCAAGCGCGGGATGACGGGCTTTTTGTTTTGGCTTTGGCGCTGGTTTTGATTCGGGCTTTTGTTTCGGCTTAAGCTTTAGCGGCATAAGCCCGCAACTACCTCCATATTTTACTCCTTATAAAAATATTGATAAAAAGACCAGCGGCAGCTTTGTAGCAAAATAAAAACGCGCAGGAAGATGGGCATCTACGAAATCCATCTCCTACGCGTTGATAGCGAACGCGGAGCACCTGCTCCCTTAACCGCTTCATACATCGCACAATAAAATTAACGATGTTCTCTAATACCGTATTATTCCCCAGTCCCGTAAAAATAAGCTTCCTGCTCTGGGGTCAGCTTATCCAGGCCCAGGCCCATGGCTACGGATTTCATGACTGCAATCTGCCTATCCAGGTCAACAGGTACATTGTACAGGTCTGGCTTCATGGCTTTGCCATTTTCGGCAATATATTTGCAGCCCATTACTTGCAGGGCAAGGGACATGTCCATAATATCGGCGGGGTGGCCATTGCCTGCCACAATGTTTACCAGTTTGCCATCTGCCAGCACATTCAAAATGCGGCCGTCTGGCATATGGTATCCTTCAATAAAGGGGCGGCGGTTTTCTACTTTGGTTGCAAGTGCCAGAAGGTCTGGCTTAGAGAATTCAACATCAAAGTGCCCCGCGTTGGACAGGAACGCATTGTCCCGCATTACTTCATAGTGGCGCTTTGTGATTACATCTTTGCAGCCGGTAACTGTTACAAAAAACTCACCAATCTTGGCGGCATCGTCCATTCTCATAACCCTAAAACCATCCATTACTGCTTCCATTGCCCGCCATGGGTTTATTTCTGTAACTGTGACCCTAGCGCCAAGGCCTTTGGCCCGCATTGCCACGCCTTTGCCGCAGAAACCGTACCCGGCAACAACCACATCACGGCCTGTAAGCATAACATTGGTGGTATACATAATGCTGTCCCATACAGATTGGCCCGTACCATGGACATTGTCAAAAAGATGCTTAGAGTCCGCGTCATTGACCGCCATCATTGGGAACTTAAGACTGCCTTCCCGCACGCGGGCTTTTAGGCGGTTGATGCCAGTGGTGGTTTCTTCGCAGCCACCCATAAGGTTTTCCCCGTATTGGGCAAGCTCCCCATGCAGCAGCGCAACAAAGTCGCCGCCGTCGTCTACTATAATGTGGGGCTTAAACTCAAGGGTTTTTTTCAGGTGCTCCCAGTATTCTTCTTCTGTGGCGTCGTGGATAGCGTATACGGCAATGTCGCCGCTGGCAGCCAGCCCGGCGCATATTTCGTCTTTGGTAGACAGGGTATTGCTGCCGGTTATGGCAACTTCGGCACCGCCGGCTGCAAGTACTTGTGCCATGTATGCTGTTTTGGCTTCCAGGTGCAGGCATATGGCTATACGCAGGCCTTTGAAGGGCTTGTCCTTTTTAAATTGTTCTTCTATTTGGGAAAGTACGGGCATAAAACCTTTTACCCATTCAATTTTCTTAATCCCTGCCGGGGCTAGGGAAGCGTCGCGAATAATGCTCATTTTTATCCTCCATTATAATGTTTTGTTTGAGTCTACAATAAAATGCGGCGGGAGTCTATATTTACGCCATTCTTGTAAAAAAGAATGATATGAGGCAGAAGCTTTTTGGGTTTACATATGTGAATAGGTGGAATATAATATGGGCATAAATAAAGAGAGAATGCACCGGCCAGTGCATCCTCTCTAACAACTGCGCCAGCGTTTGTGGCTGGACTCATGAATAATGTAACATCAGGACAAAAATAGGCTTACCTAGTGGAGGGGCCTATTTTTTTGTGTCTCGTGAATTTCTCCACGTAATTAATATCAAGATGACGGTTAAATTATAGAAAGCAATTCGTAAACAGTCATGGGGATAATAATCATGGGCGGCCTCCTTTCCAGAGTCCGGCCAAAACACTGACAGTTGCTGTCTTTATATTACATAGTTTTGCATAAAAATACAATTGTGTGGAAGCTTTGCAGGTTGCATATGCGTATGCTATGCCGTATAATGGGGTAGAAATAAGGATAAGACCCACGGCCCAGTGGGCCTTATCCTGCAACTGCGCCAGCGTCATGGCTGGACTCCTGATTGTATTAACTCAGGCTAAAAATAGGCTTACCTAGCGCAGGGGCCTATTTTTTTGTGTCTCGTGAATTTCTCCACGTAATTAATATCAAGATGACGGTTAAGATTATAGAAAGCAATTCGTAAACAGTCATGGGGATAATAATCATGGGCGGCCTCCTTTCTGGAGTTCGGCCAAAACACTGACAGTTGCAGCGTTGATATTACATAATTCTACACAAAATCACAATTACGTTAGATATAGCAAATTAAATGAGAAACCCTCCCTGCCCCTTGCACCAAACAGCCCAGAAATGCTAGAATAATCCGTAAAACCTATAATCTAGCATTCCATAAGCCGAAAGGGGTCAAAAGATGTTGAAGAAAAAAACAATCAACGACTTAAATGTAAAGGGGAAGCGCGTATTAGTACGCTGCGACTTTAATGTACCGCTGATAAACGGTGCAATCACAGACGAAAACCGTATAATTGCAGCGCTGCCCACACTTAAGAAGCTAATAGCAGACGGGGGGCGGCTAATCCTATGCTCCCACCTGGGCAAGCCAAAAGGCCCAGACCCAAGCGCAACCCTGGCACCAGTAGCGGTGCAGCTTTCCAAGCACCTTGGCCAGCCTGTAAAATTCTTGGCAGATGACGCTGTTGTAAGCGATACTGTGCGCACAGCCGTAGGCCAGTTGCAAGACGGGGAAGTGGTGCTTTTGCAAAACACCCGCTTCCGCACAGAAGAAACTAAAAACGAGGAAGCCTTCTCAAAAGACTTGGCTTCTATTGCAGATGTATATGTAAACGATGCCTTTGGTACCGCCCACCGTGCCCATTGTTCGACTGTAGGGGTTACTAACTTTGTACCCGAGTCCGCAGTGGGTTTTCTTATGGAAAAAGAACTAAAATTCCTGGGTGGTGCAGTGGAAGACCCAGCGCGCCCCTTTGTAGCAATATTGGGCGGGCTTAAAGTCTCCGATAAGATTAAGGTCATTGATAAGTTGCTGGAAAAGGTAGACAAGCTGATAATCGGCGGTGCAATGGCCTATACATTCATGAAAGCCCAAGGCCACAATGTTGGGGAGTCCTTCCTGGAAGAAGCAAGCATTGGCTATGCCAAAGACATGATGCAAAAAGCCAAGGATAAAGGGGTAGAGCTGCTGCTGCCGATAGACACAACAGTAGCCAAAGAATTTGCCGCAGACGCAGAGCATAAAGTAGTACCTGCCTGCGGGATAGAAGACGGCTGGCAAGGCCTGGACATTGGCGACAAAACCCGGGAGCTGTTCACCACCGCAATCAAAGGCGCCAAAACAGTTATCTGGAACGGCCCAATGGGGGTTTTCGAGTTTCCCAATTTTGCAAAGGGTACGTTGGCTTTGGCCCAAGCCATGGCTGAAATTGATGCAACTACTATTATAGGCGGCGGCGACTCTGCTGCTGCGGTTAACCAACTGGGCTATGGGGACAAAATGACCCATATCTCCACCGGCGGCGGCGCTTCTTTGGAATTTTTGGAAGGCAAGGCCCTTCCTGGTGTAGAGGCGGTGCAAAATGCCTAAGAAAATAATTGCGGGCAATTGGAAGATGAACGCCACATCAGACGAAGTAATTGCTGCCCTTAAGCCCCTTGATAGCAGCATAGACCCAAATAAGGCCGAGGTAATATTGTGCGTGCCTTATGTGGCTCTTGAATCTGTAAAGGCTAAGCTTGCAGGTACAAAAATCAAAGTAAGCGCGCAAAACATGCACTATGAAGAAAAGGGTGCATATACAGGCGAAGTTTCTGGGGAGATGCTTAAGGGTATAGGCATAAACCACACCCTAATCGGCCATTCTGAACGCAGGCAGTACTATGGCGAAACAGATGAAACTGTAAACCAAAAAGTACTGAAGGCCCTAAAGCTAGACATAACCCCCATACTATGTGTAGGGGAAAGCCTGGAGCAGCGCAAAAAAGAAATAACAAACGAAGTCCTGCGCCAGCAAGTAAATCACGCCTTATTTAATGTATGCGAGCAAAATATGACGCGGATTGTTATTGCTTACGAGCCTATCTGGGCCATAGGCACAGGGGTTGTGGCAACCCCATGCCAGGCAGAAGATGCCTGCAAATATATCCGCGAAGTTGTAACCGCTAAATATGGTGCAGATGTTTCAAGCAAAGTCACCATTTTATATGGCGGCAGTGTAGATGATAAAAACGCAAAAGAACTTTTTGCCCAGCCCAATATCGATGGCGGCCTGGTAGGGGGCGCAAGCCTTAAACCCACCTTTGCAGATGTTGCGAAAGCGGGGCTGCCAAAGTGAGCAAAGAAACCACTGTGCTGATGATACTAGACGGCTATGGCCTGGGCCCCCAATCTGACAGCAATGCAATCCACCTGGCCCAAACCCCGCATCTAGACTGGCTGCTAGAAAAGTTCCCATGCCAGCCAGGGGCTGCTGCCGGTATGGATGTTGGCCTGCCAGAGGGGCAGATGGGCAACTCGGAAGTTGGCCACACCAATATAGGTGCCGGACGGATTGTGTATCAGGAGCTTACCCGCATCACCAAAGCCATCCAAGACGGGGACTTCTTCCAAAATGAAACCCTCCTTGGTGCCATACAAAACGCCAAAGCCAACAATTCAGCATTGCACCTGTACGGATTGCTTTCTGACGGCGGGGTACACAGCCACAACACCCATTTATATGGGCTGCTGCAATTGGCAAAAGACCATGACCTTTCTAAGGTATATGTACATGCATTTCTGGACGGGCGGGACACCCCGCCAACTTCGGGCTTTGGTTATATACAGGAACTTGAAGGAAAAATGGCGGAGATTGGGGTAGGTAAGATTGCCACAATATCTGGCCGGTACTATGCAATGGACAGGGATAACCGGTGGGAAAGGGTGCAGCTTGCCTATGACGCGCTAACAAAAGCCCAAGGTGAAACCGCCCAAAGCGCCGCCGCCTGTATGGAAGCCACCTATGCCAAAAATGTAAATGATGAATTTGTACTGCCCACGATTATCGCTGCGGAAGGTACAATTAAAGAAAATGACTCAGTTATCTTCTTTAATTTCCGGCCAGACCGGGCGCGGCAGATAACCCGGGCGTTTTGTGACCCAGCATTTACTGGCTTTGACCGCCCCCTGCTTCCCCTGCACTATGTATGCTTTACTGAATATGACACAACAATCCCCAACAAACTTGTAGCCTTCCGCGCCCAGGCAATGGACAATGTACTGGGGCAATATCTTTCTGATAACGGCCTGACACAATTGCGCTTGGCCGAAACGGAAAAATACGCCCATGTGACCTTCTTCTTTAATGGCGGACGGGAAGAGCCATACCCTGGGGAAGACCGGATGCTGGTGGCCTCCCCAAAAGTAGCCACATATGACCTTAAGCCGGAAATGAGTGCGGAAGAAGTAACCGATAGGTTGTTGGAAGCCATCCACGCCCAAAAGTATGACCTTATTGTTGTAAATTACGCCAACTGCGATATGGTTGGCCACACCGGCATCATGCCTGCCGCTATAAAAGCGGTGGAAACCATGGACGAATGCGTAGCCCGGGCAATGACTGCCATGCTTGAAACTGGGACAAAAATGTTCTTCTGTGCGGACCATGGCAATGCGGACAGCATGATAGATGAAGCTACCGGCGGGCCTTTTACGGCACATACCACCAATGCAGTGCCCTTTGTGCTGTTTAACGCGCCTGGGTATGGTTTGGCCCCAGGGGGTAGGCTGGCGGATATTGCCCCTACTTTGCTGGATTTAATGGGGCTGGATGTGCCTGGGGAGATGACTGGGAAGAGTTTATTGGTTACTGGTTAGAGGCTGATGATTAGACGTTGTCGTTTTGGGTGCACGTCATTCTAATTTGAAAAGATTGGCTGCGATTAACTTAATTATGGATATAAAAATAGCATATCCAAACGCAAAAAGCTTAGTTATTTCGACCATTGGCCGGGAGATTTGCAATATGTGCTAACTTACTATACCCCCGGCCCCGACTTTGCAATATAAATTAGAATGGCATGTTTTGGGTGAAAGCGATCGGGGCTGGTTTTTTCATCAAAGATTTCCCGGTGTTTTGTTGTAAAGCCCGGTGCTTTGTTGTAAAGAAAGAGGCTAAAATGTGCACTCAAGAGCATGCAGCGCAGATACAAATATGGAACAATGCAGGAATGCGCCGCCGGTATAAGTATTTTTGGGTTGCTTTTGCCATATTGGCCGTGGTGCTTATCACATCATTGTCAGTATTATCGATTAGACAGCGCACTATTTATCATGGTGATACCAGGTTAAGGCTGATATCTGTTGGCCGAAGAGAACCTAGGGGAACAGGCGTTATCCGCTATGCAACTGTTATGGCTGATAATAGCGGCAACCTGGCAACCCTAAGCATTTCTTATTTAGGTTTAATAGCAACCTATAAAGTCAGCTACATTGGCAATATAACCACCCGCGAAGTTACTAGATTTAGTAGTACAATTTACACTTTTTCAGACAATTCTTATGTAAGCCTACACTCAACTATTGCCTTTTCACCAGTGCCCAAAGAAACTCTGTTGACAGCACTGCAACAAAAAGAGATATATTTATTTTACAATATATTAAGTATTTATCTTAATCATACATCTCTTCGCCCATATATAATTCTTACCTTAATAGGCTTTGGGCTTATATTTATTGGGTTGCAACACATGTTTTTCCCCGAAAAACTTTGGCGTATTAATTTACCGCTTTTAAACACAAGCAACGAAATATTATATAAAGGAGCAAAAAAATGCTAAAAACATTCATTGAAATCGTGGGTATCCAGGGAAGAGAAATTATGGACTCCCGCGGCAACCCCACAGTAGAAGTACAGGTAGTAGTATGTGACGAGGAAGGCAAACACTACACCGCAATCGCGGCAGTACCATCAGGTGCATCCACCGGCGCATTCGAAGCTGTAGAACTTCGCGACGGCGGCGACCGCTACATGGGCCTTGGTGTAGAAAAGGCTGTATCTAATGTAAACGACAAAATCGCAGACGAAATCGTAGGCATGAACGCCCTAGACCAAGTAGGCATTGACCAAAAAATGCTGGAACTTGACGGCACACCAAACAAAGCAAATCTAGGCGCCAACGCAATCCTAGGCGTGTCTATGGCAGTGGCAAAGGCAGCAGCCGAAGCCCTAAAAATGCCCCTATACCAATACCTAGGCGGCTTCAATGCCAAAGAACTGCCAGTGCCAATGATGAATATCCTAAATGGCGGCAAACATGCAGACAACACTGTAGACTTCCAAGAATTTATGATTATGCCAGTAGGGGCAACCAGCTTCAAAGAAGCCCTTCAGTGGTGTGCGGAAATTTATCACAACCTTAAAAAATTGCTAAAAGCCAAAGGTCTGGCCACCGCAATAGGCGACGAAGGCGGCTTTGCCCCAGACCTTGCCACCCCAGACGAAGTAATTGAGCTTATACTGGAAGCAGTAACAAAAGCCGGTTATAAACCAGGCGAAGAAATCCGTCTTGCCCTGGACGTAGCAGCAACAGAGCTTTATGGCGACGCAAGGAAAAATGGCAAAGAAGGCCTATACTACTTTGCAGGTGAAAGCCAAATGACTGGCAAAGAAGTGTACCGTACCTCTGCCGAGATGGTGGATATGTATGAAGCACTGGTTAAAAAATACCCCATAATCTCTATCGAAGACGGCTTTGACGAAGAAGACTGGGATGGCTGGAAGCTAATGACCGACCGCCTTGGCAAGGAAGTGCAGATTGTTGGCGACGACCTGTTTGTTACCAATACCGAGCGCTTAAAGCGTGGCATTGATACCGGCACAGGCAACTCTATCTTGGTAAAAGTAAACCAAATTGGTACCCTTACCGAGACCTTTGAAACCATAGCAATGGCCCACAGGAATAATATGACCACAGTAATAAGTCACCGCAGCGGCGAAACAGAAGACGCTACTATTGCCGATATAAGCGTGGCAGTAAATGCCGGACAAATTAAAACCGGTGCACCAGCCAGAAGTGACAGGGTAGCCAAGTACAACCAACTACTGCGCATTGAAGAAGAGCTGGATGATGTAGCAGCATATCCTGGGCTTGATGCTTGGTTTAATCTGAAGAATAAGTAAGGTTTTGCAAATTTACAGTTAATAGGCTACAGAAAAAGGGTCAAAGACAGGATTTCCACAGATAAAATGTTTAAAAATCTGTGTTAATCCGGCCTTTGACCCTTTTTCCGTGACCTAATCTCGAAAATCATCGTCGGCAACGCATCGCGAAAAACGGCTTAAAGCCGCCGATTTGACCCTTAGTTGCCGACGTGATTTTCAGAGATTCGTATTATATTGTTACTCTGTACACTTTTTCTTACGGCAGCAGCATTTTTTAAGCAGTACCAGCAAAGCCACCACTATGCCGATAGCCACAGCAATCTTTTTCACCTTTACCATGTGCACAGGGCCTGGGGTGATAGAGAAATGACCGGCCTCTAAGTCCGCCACTTCAATATTCCAGTCCTTAAGGTTTACGTAGTGCTCTGATTGTTTAAATGCCTCAACGCTTTCTGCTTGGCCAAAGGCTATAAGCGCGGTAAGGGTTTTGCCAAGGACGGGTATGCTTGCAGCTTTGACCAGGTGCTCTTCAATTTCTACAATTTTGTCCCTTAGTAGCTGCTCTTGGTCGGTGTTTTCAATTAAGTCCAAGTACTCAGAAATTATCATTGGATATTCCTCCTTTAAATTGGCCTGCCCTTTGGGCAAGGCGACTTCATTCACAAATTATACCATGTGCTATAGGGTTCTGCTAGACTATTTTACAGCATCTAATATGAAAAGAGAGTATGGCTTTTCTTCGCCACTGATTATTTTATATCCGTGATAGAAGGTTTTAATGTCAGCTTTTTTGAATCCCACTTCCATCACTAGCCTTGTAAGCGCTGATTGGTCAAACCCATTGTGCCCGTCAAAGCCGGGGTATTTTGCGTGAAAACTTCCATCGTCGGTATCTATATCCACAATAAGCAAATGCCCGTTATTGTTTAATATATTGTACATATGGGTCAGCATTGCTTTAGTGTCCCCAATATGATGCAGTACTAATGATGAGAAAATGCAGTCAATTTTTATATTTTGAGGCGCATCCACCATGAAGTCACAGCATAATGCCTTGTTGGCTGATTTACCTAAACAAAGTAATTTTTCCTTAACTTGCTCTATCATGGCAGGGGAGGAGTCGGCAAATGTTATTGACTTAAAATCATTTATTAGCTCAAAGCCAACAAGACCTGTCCCGCAGCCATATTCTAGGGCAGATTTTTCGTGGCCAGCAAATATATACTTTCGGATTTCATCAGCAATAATCCTTGCTCTTTCAGTCCTTCTGCTTGTATCAAAGCCCTTTGCCATAAGATTAAAATTTTCTATAGTATCGCCACCGCCTTTACATAGGTTCAAACAGGACGCAGTTGTTCTTTCAGCACATCCGCAAAATTTTGTGTTTTCAATCCTAATGCAAAGCCGTCCAAAAAAGCAAACGGCTTTGCATCGTTGGTGCCCCTAAAGCGGCTTACCCATGAACATTTCAAGAGGCTGCTCGTACGGTGGGATGTCCATAACAATAGCCCCCATGTCTTTATATCCTAATTTGCGATAAAAATGCTGGCCTTCCTCATCAACTTGGGTGGATACCATAATCATTTTGTATCCGAGTGAACGCATTTCATCTTCCCAATACATCATTGCTTGTTTCCCAAACCCTTTGCCTTTATGAGGGTCTGCTACATAGAAACATGTTAAAAAGGGGACAAAGTCGAAGATTAAATTATAACGCATATAACCTATAGGCTTATCACCATATCGCAATACATAGCATCTTTTATCCCTAATCTTCGAAGCATATTCACCATCAGGCAGATTTTCCCATTCGTTGCAAAAATGAGGCTTATCTTCCATAGTTGCATAAGCCAGCGAAAACAGTTTCATATCCATATTGTTTTACCTCCGATAATATATAAATAGTTGTATAACATACATATTGGCGAAGGGTATCAGTCCGTCCCAATATGATTTAATTTGTTTTTTTCATTGGATTCACCTCCTTAATATTAGAACTATCTAACCCCAACATTTTATTGCTTTCGCTTTATGTCTGCTTTCGGTTGCGAAGCAAATGAAATTAAGGGGTTGTGGGTAGTTTTGGAATCGCTGTGATGACGATTTGTCGATTGACGGTTGTGGAAAGGTGCTTAGATGTAGTCATCTAGGGTTGTTATTTTTCGTTATCTCGTTTTTCTATTGTCAGACGCTCAAATTCGACCCCTAATACCTTTAACTTTTGCGCAAAGGGAATTAGCACTAAGGCTATTGAAATACCTATTAAGCTCAATTGTGTAGCAGATATATTGATACAGTCAAAAACAATATCAAACATAACTAAAACAACAAGGGCTCCAGCACACACCCAGCAAACAACCCTAAACCAGTCAATTGTCTTTTTAATTTCCTTTTTCTTGTCATTAATCGCAGAGGCTCTACTTCCGTTTAGTAAAGTAATATATGGCAACAGAGCATCCAAATCAATTGAGGGTGATAGCCCTCTCTTGCCCTCGTCATTAGATTCAAATGGCAATACATCAAGACCACTTTCAGTCATTACAATCAAAAATGCAGGTACTTCTATGTTGTCCAATTTTGCTATATGCTTGCGTAACTGCTCCTCCCCATTGCGACGAACCGTCATATTCATTGAGGACGAGGATGCCACCTTAAGCTCAAATATCAGCAATAATTTACTAGTCGCTCTATCAATAATGGCTACATCAATCATACTGCCTTTCGCCACTTCGTATTCGACAGCAATTGATTCTTCTGGAAATCCAATGTCTATGAGTTTTTTTACAAATAACCTTTGAAATTCATATCCACGCATTTTACCACCTCAACTTTAGTATAGGAGCTTCTTTATGGATTTGCTTACCGCCCAAATTGTCGGCATAGTAAAACGCTACCGTTTTTCAAGAAAACCCACTCCCAGGCCTTCCTATAAAAAACCCCCTGGCATTCACCAAACACCAGGGGGGATTCGCATTTCTATTAAACCTGCATTGCCTTCTGAACTTCCGCGGCAAAGTCTTCTTCTTTCTTTTCAATGCCTTCGCCTTTTTCGTAGCGGACAAAGCTTGCTACTGCCAGCTTGCCGCCTGCTGCTTTGGCTACAGACTCAAGATACTGGGCTACTGTCATTTCGCCGTCTTTTACGTATTCTTGATCTAACAGGCAGATTTCTTTCAGGCTTTTGGTTAGGCGGCCTTCTACCATTTTTTCTGCAATTTCTTGGGGTTTGCCTTCTGCCAGTGCTTGCTGGGTTAGGATTTCTTTTTCCTTGGCCAGGTAGTCGGCATCAACGTCGTCACGGCTTATAAACTGGGGTGACATTGCGGCTATTTGCATACATACATTACGGCCAGCTTCTATTACTGCGTCTGCGGCGTTGCCGGCTGTAAGTTTTACCATTACCCCAACCCTGCCGCCGCCGTGGATATAGTCCACAAGTACGGCTTCTGGGCCAGCTTCGTAACGGGTAAAGCGGCGCAGACCAATGTTTTCGCCTATTGTGGCCACTTTTTGGGAGAAGGCTTCGCTTACTGTTACGCTGGTGTCTGGGGCCCATTTTTCTGTTAGCAGCTCTTCTACTGTGTCTGCTTTTGAGGCTAGGGTTTGGGCTGCTACGTTTTTCACGAAGGTTATAAAGTCTTCGTTTTTGGCTACAAAGTCGGTTTCGCTGTTTACTTCTACCAGCGCGCCTTTTTTCCTGTCATCTGTCAGGGCAGACATTACCAGGCCTTCTGCTGCTATACGGCCGGCTTTTTTGGCTGCTGCGGCCAGGCCTTTTTCACGTAAAATCTCTACTGCGCGCTTTATATCGCCATTGGCTTCTACTAAGGCGTTTTTGCAGGCGGACATACCGGCGCCGCTAAGTTCCCTTAGCTCTTTTACCATTGCTGCTGTTACCATATTTATATACACCTCTCGTAATTGATTTATTCAGCTGGTGCTTCTTCTTCGTATTCGTCTTCGTAGTAGCCTTCGCCTTCTGGCAGTACTTCTGCTTCAGGGTCGTCTACTTGCTCGCCCTGTTTGGCTTCTAGCACTGCGTCGGCTAATTTGCCTGCTATTAGTTTAACTGCGCGGATTGCGTCGTCATTGCCTGGGATTACGTAGTCTACTTCGTCTGGGTCGCAGTTGGTGTCTACTATGGCAACTATTGGGATGCCTAGGTTGCGGGCTTCTTGGATGGCTATACGCTCTTTGCGGGAGTCTACTATAAAGATAACATCGGGCACACGCTTCATGCCTTTTACGCCGCCTAGATTCTTTTGCAGTTTTTCCATTTCATGCTCTAGCTTTGCAACTTCCTTTTTGGGAAGCAGGGCCATGCGTCCGTCTTCTTGCATTCTTTCCAGCTCTTTTAAGCGCTGAACTCTTAGCTGCATGGTTTTGAAGTTGGTAAGCATACCGCCTAGCCAGCGCTCGTTGACAAAGTACATGCCGCAGCGTATGGCTTCTTCTTTAATAGATTCCTGGGCTTGCTTTTTGGTACCAACAAATAAAATTTCACCACCATTGGCGATGATTTCGCTTACTGCGCGGTAAGCTTCGTCTACTTTGCGGACTGTTTTTTGCAGGTCTATGATATAGATCCCGTTCCGCTCGGCAAAGATATACTCTGCCATTTTTGGGTTCCAGCGTCTAGTTTGGTGGCCAAAATGCACACCGGCTTCTAGCAGCTGTTTCATGGAAATTACGCCCATAAGGCACCTCCTGGTTTGTCCTCCATAGCTATGGTATTTGCCGTGTTTTAGGCTTAAGATATACGGTTCTTAAGCACCAGGTACGGCTACAGACTATGTGTGTAGTTTCTTTGCTACAACGCCAGAGATTATAACGGTTGACGGGGATGTTGTCAAAAATCTTAGACTGGGTCTTATACTAATCTCAGCTAAAAAGTTAAAACCATTGCGGTCTTTTTGCCACAATCCTGCGTCAGCACCTTCTAGCGGGCCTTCTTGGCCCGCGTCGTCGGCACTTCCTTGGCTTGTGACAAAAA
>Ga0131853_10001515_pt1 | contig 41465 bp, 40 predicted proteins | sample TergutLab28metaG_FD_92764 | JGI IMG/M metagenome (GOLD analysis project Ga0131853, IMG submission 92764) | Labiotermes labralis P1 segment gut microbial communities from Petit-Saut dam, French Guiana - Lab288 P1 (version 2) (version 2) | ecosystem: Host-associated > Arthropoda: Insects >...
ACGCTCCCTCGCCAATCCACTCTACACTAGCAGGAATAGTAATGCCCAATAAATATGTCGTGTTAGCAAAAGCACCCTCGCCGATATACAGCAGCCTATCGCCCAAATAACCCTCGCCAAAAAGATAGCTCGCAAGGAGGTGTTGGCAAAGGCTCCCCGCCCTATGTACTCCACAGAGGAAGGAATTAGCACTGCTCTAATCGGCATTCCCATAAATTCATACGGCATAATGTGCGTAGTGTTAGAGGAAATAATAAGGGTAAAATCGTTCAAAATTGTAGCGTTGGGTCGTTGCATATAAGCAAGCATTGTTTCGAGGCAATCGGGTATAAATATAAGCAAACAATACGACAAAAAATGTTATCGCCTAATGCTAATAACACTATTAAAATTACAACTATTTATAACGAATTCTATACTTAAATACATCAATGCAACTAAGTCTTGTTTATGACATAAAAAGTAACGAAGTATAATTATATATCTTAGGTAAATTTATTCTACAATATAAATTCTATATGGGTTTTAGTTTTGCTGTAAAGTGGCGAAGTATCGGTGGTTCTTCGGTTATTTTATAGCCTTTTATGGTATTTACCCTTGCTTTTATATTTATTAACGCTTGAGCGATTACATCTAAATGTGCTTGAGTGTAAACTCGGCGAGGTACAGCTAATCTAGCAAATTCGAATTCAGCTTTAAGCTGCTCGCCGGTGTCTGGGTTGTTACCTAGCATATAACTACCAATATCACAACCACGAATGCCCGCCTCTATGTATAATTCGATAATAAGTGCTTGAGCGGGAAATTCGTTATACGGAATATGTGGTAAGAATTTACCTGCATCCACAAATAAAGCATGTCCGCCCGTTGGTTTTTGATACGGAATGCCAGCTTTGTCTAATTTTGCACCTAAATATTCAATCTGACCGATTCGGTATTGTAGATAGTTTTCGTCTAAGCCCTCTTTAAGTCCAATCGCTAGTGCTTCTAAATCTCTACCGCTTAACCCGCCGTAACTAACAAAACCTTCAAATGAAATACAGCGTTGCTTTACTAACTCGGCAACTTTTTTATCCCTTACTCCAACAAGACCACCCATATTTACAATCGCATCCTTTTTGGCACTCATTGTAAAAAAGTCGCCGCAAGCAAACATTTCTTTTACAATTTCGGCAATAGATTTTTTATTATAGTTTGCTTCCCGCTCTTTAATAAAGTAAGCGTTTTCAAAGCATCTGGCCGCATCAATTAGCACGGGGATTTTATGCTTTTTAGCAATGGAAGAAGTTTCTTTAATATTCGCCATACTAACAGGCTGACCGCCTGCAGAATTATTAGTAATTGTGATAATTATAGTGCCTATGTTTTCGCTACCTAATTCTTTGATAAGTTCAACAAGCCTAGCATTATCCATATTGCCCTTAAAGTCGTATGGAGAAGTAGTGTCTAAAGCCTCAGCTACAACGCAGTCGATAGCCCTAGCACCTGCAATCTCGACATGTGCTCTAGTGGTATCAAAGTGCATATTGCTTATAGCGTATTTTTTATTCTTTAATAAAATCGGCAGTAGAATTTTCTCAGCTGCTCTGCCTTGATGCACAGGCTGTATGTAGTCAAAATCAAAAATTTCGGTAGCAGATTTGATAAGTGCTCGATAGCTTTTGCTACCGGCGTACGCTTCGTCGCCCTCTAGCACACCAGCCCATTGGGTAGTACTCATAGCACCTGTTCCGCTATCTGTAAGTAAATCGATATAAACATCTTCGCTGTCTAAATTAAAAACATTATAATCAGCTTCTTTAATTTTTTTAATGCGCTCTTCTTTAGTGAGCATTTTAATAGGCTCAACGCTTTTTATCCTAAATGGTTCTGGAAAGTAAATTGTACTCATGGCTTTGATTGTGGCAGATAATAGCAAAAAAGTCAATTTGTTTTTTGTATAATAAATTTGACAAAATGACAAAAAGTGTGTTAAAATAATTATTAGATTTTCAATCTTTTAGGAGACTTGTAGAAGACTTGATTTTTATGACAAATAAAAACAATAAAAAAGTTAAAATTAAGCTACTTTGTGGTACCTCGTTTAAGCGGGAAATAGTGGGAATAATAGGTCTGTTTGCATTTGTTATTGGACTTGCGACATTGATGTTTTTTAGCATATTTAACGAGTGGGACGATTTAGTAAGCATCGTATTGCCTTCCATTTTAATTCCGTTAATTCTTTTTGGGATAGTGTGGACTTTTGCTCGTGTTTATGCTAGAAATATAGTTGTTGATTATGCTACTCAAGAAGTTTTAGTACATAAAGGGGTTTTTCATTCTGGGTTTTTCCCTAAGAAAAAATACAAAATCCCACTAGCTTCAATTGTGTCAATTCGCTATAAACTTTACGAGGATTTTCATATAATAGAGGGGCGCCAAAGTACAGGAAGAGAACGCACTTTTACTAGATTGGATAAAAAATCAGGAACTTGGCGTATGGATAGACACGCGATAAAATTTATTTTAGATAGTGGCGAAGAAATAACCTGTTGTGGGTACGCTAACACAAGAGAAAAAGATGCAAGCGGTAAATGGATAAACATAACTGGCAAAAAAACAAAAGAGGTAATCAACAAACTAAGCGATTTATTAGAAACTTGGCAAATTAGAAATAGCATTTGCCACGAAAAAAGAGCAACAGATAACAAGCCAGAGGTTATAGATAGCGATAAAGACGAATGCGAGCTTTTAGCAAAAATTAAGGAAGATAAAGCTAGGCGAAAAAAGCAGGCTCTTATAGTTTATATTATTGGTGCTTTGGTAATTATCGGTGGTATCTTAATTATTGTATTTGGAATTCTTAATGAAGAGTGGGGTAACGGTGGTGTTTCTGCACTTGGCGGAATAGTCATAGTGATAGGATTAGCTTTAATGCTTGGTGCAAGGTGGCATAGTAATATTTGTGCTGTATGTAAAGAATGCAAGAAGGGTGTTATGGAGCCAGAGGGCGATTTAAGATACAAATGTAGTAACTGTGGCAGAATAACACTAGAGCAGTTGGGATAAAAAGACCTTTGCAAAAAAGCGTTAAAAAAACTATCGTGGATAGCATAATAAACTTCTTTAAGGGAGTGCTTGTGGGGATTGTAAACATTATGCCTGGCTTTAGTAGCGGTACGATGCTCATTTTATGCGGAATTTACGAGCCACTTTTAGATAATGTTACAGGTCTTATAAAAAGCAAAAAACAATTTGTAAAAGGAATTATTTTTTTACTGCCTATAGCACTTGGAGTACTTGTGGGTATTTTTGCTTTTGCACAAATTTTAAGTTTTTTATTAGAACGGTTTTCATTGCCGACTTATGCGTTGTTTGCCGGATTAGTTTTGGGCAGTATTCCAATGATTGTATTGATGGTTTATACAATACGCAACGCACAACGCACAACGCACAATAAAAAAATTGAGAATGAAAGAGTTGAAGATGAAATTTTAGAAACAACTGTAGGGGACGCACTCTTGGGCGTCCCGCAAATAAATGACGATATTCAAAAAGAAACTTCGCCTCTAAAATTAAATAAATTTGAGTTGTGGCACTTAATTCCTATAGTTTTAGCATGTGTGTTAGTTATAGGCTTTGCGGTACTACAAAGATTTACCCCTACCCCAGATGGTAATGGAGAAGATTTATCATTTATAGTAGGACTCATTATAGTAATCTCGGGAATAGTCAGCGGTATAGCCGTTATAGTGCCAGGTCTTAGCGGAGCGCTTATGCTTATTCTAATGGGACAATATACAACTATTCTTAGTGCAATTAGTTTATCAGAATTTGAAATATCTAATATTCCTATAATATTGCTGTTTATTTTAGGTGTGGCTATAGGGCTTATTGTCGCTGTTTTTGGAGTAAGGTTTTTACTAAAACGCTTTAGAATAATTTCGTATTTAGCAATAATCGGCTTTTTAGTAGGCTCGGTAGCAAGCATTTTTATCTTAACTGAAACCTATTATTCAGCCACCAACACACTAGGTATAGCTGTAGCAGTGATACTATTTATTGTAGGTGCCGTAGCATCTTTTATGCTATCTAACCTAAATATCCTAAAAAAAAGTAAAAATCGTTCCTGAAAAGATTAAAAATTACATTTGACACGACTCAATGTTTTTGATATTATACTCTAGTTCTCTTCGCAAAATTGCTTTGTAGCAAATATAATCTTTCTATTTAATATTTGGAGTGGTACCCAAGCGGCTCAAGGGGCTCCCCTGCTAAGGGAGTAGGCTGGATAAAACTGGCGCGGGGGTTCAAATCCCCCCCACTCCGCCAAATTGGCTTTCGTTTAATCGAGAGCCTTTTTTGTTAGACTGATAAACACGCTTAAAGCACTGTGTAACTGATTTGGAAACTAGGGGGTGCAAGATTTTTGCTCAATTTTTGTCCGAACCTCAAAGCCTATCCCAAAAAAGCCAAAAAATATTTCCAAAGAGAATTTAGTGATTTGTACAGGGTAAAACAAGATAAAAAGAGCATGATTTTTAGCAGTAAAAAAGCAAACTCCCTCAACAAAGCATCCAGTAACCCTTACATGACAGAGGCGAGTTGAACCTACATTACTTCTTTTGCTATTTCTAGCAATTTTAATTTATCATCTTCTAAATCTAACACATGCATTTTTCTATGACAATTTGCACAAAGAGCAACTGTATTTTGGATAGTGTCTTCGCCACCTTTGGAAAGCCAACAAATGTGATGACTTTCCAAATATGGCTCTCCACTTTTCTTATCAAAAGGTGCTTTGCTTTTGCATAATTGGCAAATACCATTGGCTCTGCGAAAAGCATATTCTGCAATATTAGCATCTCGATAATATACTGTTGTTGTTACTTTTTGCGTAGGTGGAGTTTTTTGTTCTGCACTTAAAGCTCTTTTTTGAAGCTCTGTATTTGGTAGCTTCTTAGCTATTTTTTCTCTTTTTTTGTAATTTGAATTAGCATTCTCTAAAGTTCCAGTTTGATTTATTAATAGTTTCCAAATGCCAGATCCTTTTCCTCCAGCAGGCTCCACAGTCGGATAATCTGTTCCTTGAGAATAGAGATCTCGACTTGCCATTGTTTGCAACTCCTTTCTAACAGTATTTTCAGGAGTCTTTGAATTTGACAAATCATAAAAATCATAATCTAAAATAGTTTGCACAATATCAAAATCTCTTCCTTCACCTATTATTTCTAAAGCGGCTGTGATAGCCTCTTTCCAAGTGCTTTTTCTTATGCTATAAAAGATTTTTTCCTTAACAAAACCTGACAGTTTTATCCCTTTTGAAACTTCAGTAGCATATGAGTCATGCAACCCTGCAGCCATAACAATTGAGGCAGCAGATATCTTTACTTTCTTTATATGCTTTGCATAGCGAATCCCAAACAAATGAATCATTGTAACCGCTTCGCCCTCTGAAGCAGAATTATACATGTTTTTTAACTTGCTGCTCAACTCTTCCTTAGAAAGGGTTTCTTCAAGTTCTGTTTCCTCACTTTGAGCAGATTTATCTACTTCTTCAACATAATTTGCTAGATTGATTCCTTTACTTATCTCAACACTATAATTACTACTAATTCCAGCATTTTTTACAATCTCGTGTATGCTTAAAGAATCAACTTGCAAATCTTTAGAGTATCTTATTCCAAATAAATGTATCATAGCAACTTGACTACGAGAATCTATTCCGCTTTCATACATTTCTTTTAAAAATAAAGACAATTTGTCTTTTGTCATATTACAAAACCTCCTTCAATAAAAAGTCTTTTAGGTGGATGCCAACTACTCCGTTTTTATTTTCTTGCCAGTACTTATCTAAGGTTACTACATATTTTGGGTAGTTGTCCTTAATGTCTAATAAAGGATTAAATTCTCTGTCTATAACTTCGTTGCTAGAAAATGCTGTGCAGACTTGAACATAGATTTTTTCGCTTAATTTTTCGGCAACAAAGTCTATTTCTCTATTATCGTCTTTGCCCATTTTACCTACATAAACTTTGTATCCTCGTCTTATAAGCTCGTTATAAACAATGTTTTCTAAAATGCCAGGCAAGTTAGTTCGCTTAAAGCCACCTATAGTATATTGGAGTGAATGATCAGCTAGATAATATTTATCGTTACTTTTTAATAGCTCTTTGCCCTTAATATCATAGCGAGAGACTTTTCTTATAATGCAAGCATTTTCTAGGTATCTAATATAATTACCAATCGTCTCTAAATCTCCGCTACCACTATTGCTTTTTAGATAGTCTGATATCCTTCTAAGCGTTATAAGACTGCCTACATTATCATAAACAAAAGCGATAATTTTTTCTAGTAATGGAACATTTTTCACTTTGTTTCTTGCGACTACATCTTTTAAGACAGCAGAGGAATGTATGTCTAAAACTAGTTGTCTTGCTTGCTCTGTTGAAAATTGCGTTGTGGATAATAGAGGAAAGCCGCCAATTTGAATGTATTCATCCAAATCATCTACTACTGAAATAGCAACTAGCTTACTCTTACTTATATCATCGGCAATATCTAGTCTTGTTTTGGGGTTAAATGCTTCAATTTCAGCCACTCTCGATTCTTGTCTAAATTTAACAAACTCCTCATACGAAAGAGGATTGATTTCAAAAGACACATATCTTCCTGCAATTAGTGTTGCAAGTTCTCCAGATAGTAATTGAGAATTAGAGCCCGTCACAAAAATATCCGTGTTTCTTAATCTTAAAGAATTAACCGCTCTCTCCCAATCCTTAACCATTTGGATTTCGTCTAAGAAAATATAATATCTTTTATCATCTGTCATTTTATCAGTTACATAATCATGCAACTTTTTATATGTGAGAATATTGCTAAATTCAGCTTCCTCAAAGTTTGCAAATATTATATGCTGCTCGTCAGTGATTTTTAAGACTTCACCCTTTAATAGCTTCAAAATCTCTGATTTGCCGCTTCTTCGCACACCAGTTATAACTTTTATTAAATCCCTTTTATTAAAAAATCCTTTTATCCTATCCGTATAAATTTTTCTTTCTATTGGATTATTCATGTGCACCTCCATTTTGACGCACAATCAGTATAGCAGATTAAAAAACCTTTTGCAAGCGTTTTGTCGGCATAATGCCAACATTTTTCTAAGAAACCTGCATTTTGTCTGGGTTTTTAATTTTTATGAGGCTATTGATATTTTAAAAAACTCTAACTCCACTTACCCCCAATTTTTCACCCTAACACTAAAAAACACCACTTTTACACCATGAGTGATGTAGGTGAAAGTTCGAAACTAGCCCACTCCGCCAAAAAAAGCGACATCTGTGATGTCGCTTTTTTGTTATATCTTGAGACTTTGTATCTAAAAAGAACTAATTTATTATATAGGTTTTAAGCTTTATTTGTAAAAGTTATTGAAATCTCTGTGCCTTGATTTTCTTTGCTTTTAAGTTTGATCGAGGCATTATAATAATTGCAAATATGTTTTACAATAGCTAATCCAAGCCCTGTACCACCCTCTTGTTTGATACGACTTTTATCTACACGATAAAATCGCTCAAATACACGGGATAAATCTTTTTGCGGAATGCCTATCCCGCTATCTTTTACTGTTAGTGTAACACCGATTGCACTTTTTTTCAATTTAACCAAAATCTCGCCACCATTGTTTGTGTATTTGATTGCGTTATCTATAAGATTACTTACAACTTCTGTTATTTTTTCGCTGTTAGCTAATATAACACACTCGTCTAAATCTTGAACAATTTTTATATCTTTGTTGATTGCTTTCGGTAATGCTGCGATTATAACTTGACTAATTATCTGGTCAAAAGCTATCATCTCATCAATAGTCTCTTTGTCTTCTTCTAGCTCGGAAATTTTTAACATATCTTCAATGAGTAGCTTCATTCTAAGGGCTTCTTTATGAATAGTTTCTACAAACGCTTTATTAAACTTTTTATCCTTAAGCAACACTTCGCTATAACCAACCACCGAAGATAGCGGAGTATTTAACTCGTGGCTAGCATTAGCAAAAAACTCTTGCTTTTCTGTTGCTACTTTTCTTAATTCGGTTACATTTTGTACTGCTATAATAAGGCTTATCTTATCAATTGCAATCGGTAAAAATCTTACTTGAAAAATTTCGCCGCTTGCTCTAATATGATCATAGAGTATTAAACTCTTTTTTGTTAAAGCTTGCCTAATGTTATCCAGCACAGAAATATTTCGTACAACTTTTTCTATCTGCATCGGCTCGGTATACTCAAAGCAGAAAAACTCTTCCGCCATTTTGTTGCATGAAATTATAATCCCTTCATTATCCAGTGCTACAATACCTTGATCTATGTTTCCTAAAATTAAATCCAATTTTTGTCTTTCTGCTCTACTTTGCGACAGTGCATCTTTTAGTTTTTGACTAATCTCGTCTATCTCTATTAGCACTTTATTTATTTCGTCGTGCTTAGTTAGTAAAATTGAGCTATCTTCCTCTAAACCGATATCCTCTAATTTTTTCTTAATCATAAATATTGGTGCGGTAACGCTTTTGGTTAATTTTGGCAAAATGAGCATTACCGCCAGCATAGTAACAACAAACATTCCAAACATTATACCGATAAGCGGCCATAAATAATTATTGATGTTAGCCACAGGAATTGCAACCCGTAGCACTACCTCAACTTCGCCCACTTCAACAACTTGTGCCATATATAAAAAAGCTACCCTAAAAGTATCACTGACTCTCATATCTTGCCCTATCCCGTTAGCTATAGCACCTATTACTTCAGGACGATTGCTTCGATTTTCTAATTCAGCAGGGTCATTAGTTAAAGTATCAGCCAAAACTGTGCCATCTAAAGATATAATTGTTATTCTTAAATCGCCGTCTGTCAGTCTAACAAGATTGTCAAAATCGTTACTGGTATTTAGATAGCTTTCAAAAACAGCTAGGTAACTTCTGGCTGTAGTTCTAGCATTTCTATGGTTAACCTCGGTTAAAACAAAAATCATTGCAATAATAGATACAAATAATGCTGTCGCTACTACTAGCATAATTTTGAGAGCAATCGCTCTATTTAGACTTTTATCTTTTTTCGTTTTCATTTTTTATTATCCAAATTTTTCGATATTATATTCTCGTTAGGATATATCCTACCCCTCGCACCGACTGAATTGCCTCGGCACTTGTGCCTAACTTTTCTCTAAGGTTTTTCATATGAATATCTATAGTTCTCGTTTCTCCAAAATACTCATACCCCCAAATTTCTTTTAGCAGCGTGTCTCTTTCAACAACATTACCAACATTAAGCATTAAATATTTTAGTAATTCGAATTCTTTATTTGTGAGGGTAATTTTTTTATTTTCTACTAAAACAACTCTCGATTCTTGATTTAGTACAATAGAATTTACGATGATTTCACTACTACTTATAACGGCGGATTTTTTACGCAAGTTTGCCCTAATCCTTGCCATAAGTTCTAATACCGAAAAAGGTTTTGTAATGTAATCATCTGCACCGGCATCTAATCCTGCTATTTTATTCATCTCAGATGCTTTTGCAGTCAGCATAATAACGCTTGTACTTGCCGACTTATACTTTTGCCTAAAGTCTTTCAGTGCCTTTATACCATCTGTTCCCGCCATCATAATATCTAAGAGTATCAAATCGGGTAAAAGTTTTTCGCACTCTTGTAAAAGTGTATCTGCACTTGAAAAAGCCCTTACATCATAACCCTCGTTTGTGATGGCATAGGTAATTAATTCTCTTATAGAGTCGTCATCTTCTGCTGTATAGATTAGTTGTTTTTTCATTTTTTTACTCTCATGTAGCTAGCTATAATAATAACTTAGTAGTTTCAATTTTTTTATTATCGCAATAAGACTATCAAATAATTTTTATATTTTTATGCTTGCCTGTTTTAGAATAAATCACCCACTCGGCAATATTTTCAGCGTGATCGCCAATTTTTTCTAAGTGCTTACCCACCATAAGAAAATAAATTGCTTGATCTGCAAAGCTTGGCTTATCTTTAATCAATCTTATCATTTTCTTTCTTAACTTGTCAAATAAGCCATCTACCGTATCGTCTGCTTCAATTACTCTGCCAGCTAGCTCTAAATCCTGCTTAACAAAACTATTAACGCAATCGTAAACCATTTGTCTAACAAGTTCGCCCATTATCGGCAATATCTCTAGCTTTGGCTGATAATCTTCTTCACACAAATGAATAACTATCTCACAAATATCCCTAGCTTGACTGGCAATTCGCTCGAGATCCGTTATCATTTTTAGAGCCGTTGATATTTTTCTCAAATCACCGGCTACAGGCTGCTGCATTAAAATTATTTTAAGTGCCCTAGATTCTATCTCTGCCCTAATAACCTTTATATCGTTTCTTTGTGCTATAACTTGCTCACACAAAGCGTTATCTTGCTTTACTAGTGCCTCGGTACTATCACTTATTATTTTTTCGATTAAAGCAGCCATTTTGGTAAGCTCTAAATTAAGAGCTTCTATTTCTTTTTGAAATTTATTTCTAAGCATTTTTTTGTCGTGCCACTAGTGGCTTTTATGTCGTATAGATGGTCATATATTTCATTACAGTTCCAACTAACTACCCAAACCTCCCTGTAATATAATTTTCACATTTTTCGTTTTTAGGATTAGAGAATAGCTCCTCAGTTGGTGCAAACTCTAACATTTCGCCAAGTAAGAAAAATGCTGTTTTATCACTTATCCTTGTTGCTTGTTGCATATTATGCGTAACAATTACTATCGTATATTGCTTTTTAAGATTTTCGCATAATTCCTCTATAATACCCGTACTAATTGGATCTAAGGCTGAAGTGGGTTCGTCCATAAGTAGGATTTTGGGCTTAACAGCAAGTGCTCTTGCTATACAAAGTCTTTGTTGTTGACCGCCTGATAATTGAAGTCCCGATTTATTTAGCTTATCTTTTACCTCTTCCCAAAGCCCTGCTTGTACTAAACTTTCGTTTACAACTTTATCCAAAAATGCCTTTTTTCTTATGCCATGAGTTCTGGGTCCAAAAGCAATATTATCATAAATGCTCATAGGAAATACATTTGGTTTTTGAAAAACCATACCGACATCTTTTCGCAATTTGTTTATATTGAGTTTTTGTTTTTTCTCTTTTGGAGATCTTTTGAGGTTAGTTTCTATATTAGATTTATCTTGCACCGCATTATTGATATCTATTATTTCTTGAGGAGCATCAAACAACTCAATGCCGTCTATATTTATGCTTCCCTCTACACGACAACCCTCGACTAAATCCACCATACGGTTAAAACACTTTAGTAGCGTAGTCTTACCGCAGCCGCTAGGACCAATAAAAGCAGTAATCTCATGCTCTAAAATATCCATATTGATTTTTTTTAAAGCTTGAAATTCGCCGTAATATAAATCGACATCTCTTGCCTTGATTATTATATCTTTCTCTTTCATTATTTTCTCCAATTTGTATATGCGTAAACTATTATAGCTCGCTTTGAGTAAGTTATCAATTTTTAACTTGCTATAGTTTTCTTTTTAAGAAAACTTGCTATCAGTGTAGCTCCTATATTTAAAACTAACACTATTAAAATCAATATACTTGCTGCGGCAAACGCTTCATTCTCACGCCCAGGCGTTCTAACTAAAGCATAAAAAGCTACTGCTAATGTTGTACCTGACGAAGCATAACCAACAGGATCTGGACCTAAACTAGATCCCATTGTAAACATTAAACTTGCCGTTTCGGCTACCATTCTACCTACACCCAGTATAATCATTGTAACTATGCTAGGAAGTGCCGAAGGAATAACAACACGGAAAATTGTTCTGACTTTGCCCGCCCCTAAAGCATAAGAACCTTCTCTATATGTATCAGGTACTGATTTTAGTCCTTCCTGTGTTGCTCTAACTGTAAGCGGAAGTGTCATTAGTGCTACTACAATAGAACCGGATGTAATAGAAAGCCCCAATCCTAAAATAGTAACAAATAAAATCATGCCAAACAATCCATATACGATAGACGGGGTGCCAGCAAGTGTTTCTACTGCCAATTCTATAATCTTAGCTACTTTACTACCTCTTTTTGTATATTCCTGTAAAAAAACTGCTGTTAGAATTCCTAGTGGAAAGGCTATCACACTTGTTAGCAAGATATACATAAGAGTTGTTATTATAGCAGGTCTAAGTGTTACCGGGTGATTTCTGCCAAAGCCTGTAAAATCTCCGGTAAGTAATCCCCAATTTATATGTCCTAAACCGTTTATAAGCACATAAAGAATTATAGACCCCAAGAAAAATAATGAAAATCCAAGCATTATAAACGATATTATCTTAGTTATTTTGGGCAACACATTTATGAATCTTGTAAGCAATGATGTAGATATTGCCGACTCAAAATTAAAATCTTTTTTTACAATATCTATTATATCGCTATTATCTGCTTTAGTTGTATTATTTTTAAAAACCTTAGAACAAACTAGTACAAACGGCTTACACACAATACGCTTTATCGTTGGAATTATAATAGATTCTTTGTTAGAATTATTATTTCTTTTGATAAAATTAAAAACAATATTTATAATAAGCACAAACCCCAATAGTACAACACCCGTACCTACAAGTGCTCCTTGATGAAGCGAGCCGGGTTCTGAATAAGCCATTTCAAATACAATGTTTACCGTTAGCGTACGAAACGGCTGAAATAATCCGTCAGGCATAACAGCTACATTACCGGCAACCATAATAACTGCCATAGTTTCTCCAACAGCTCTACCAATGCCTAAAATAAGTGATGCTAATATCCCCGATTTTGCTGCCGGTACCACTGCTTTAAAAACTGTTCTTTCTTTGCTTGCACCTAACGCAACCCCAGCTTCGTAATATGATTGATTAACTGCTTCTATACTATTTTTAGAAATAGCAACAACCGTAGGGAGTATCATCATTCCTAAAACTATCGCTACGGCAAGAGGTCCTGAACCATTGCCCGTAGGACTTATATTGCCTAAGAGTGGCAAAAGCACCTGCATGCCAAAAAATCCGAATATAACTGATGGAATTCCTGCCAGCAGTGTAATAGCCTGCGAAACAAACGGTTTTAATCTTTTAGGACAAAACCAAACTATACATATAGCTGTAAGCACACCAAGTCCGCCACCTATTACAAGTGCACCAATTGCTGCCACTATGGTGCCTACTACCATAGGAAGTATATTATATACGCTTCTAGCACCTCCATAGGTTGGGTCGTGCCCCCATACAGCCGGATTATTCGGATCATGCCTCCAAGTTCTACCAAAAATAAAACGGAAAAATCCTACATCCCGTATTGCCGGCATTCCTTCCAATATCAAAAAGAAAAATATAGCAAATACGGCAACTATCGCAACTATTGCCGATACTAGAAAACCTATCTTAAAAGATAATTCTTTGTCAAATACAGCTACTAAAGTTAGTACATTTATAGCTACAGCTAGCACTGTAGCTATAATAAATGCTAAAATAAACGGAAAACCAAACCATCCGGCAATAAAATAGACCACAAATGCTGATATGGTTGAAGCTAAAACACAAGTCCAAACTATTGTAAACCACAAAGCTATCAATAATCTCTTATCATTTGATTTTGCAAAATCTAATAAAGAACTAGCATTACTATTTTCTTTATGTCTTTTTATCTTGATATACGCCATTATTAATAGCGGAGGCAAAAAACCAAGTACGGCAAGAAAAAATATTCTGCTTATTTTCCTAGCATTTAAATTAGTTTCTATATTTTGATTTTTATCTAAAATATCCATAAATAATTCTACAAAATGCGTATGGTAAACATAACCATACACATTTTGCACTTATCTTAATATCCTAAAGATGAGGTTTCAAACTATATATAAAACTTTAAGTTAAGGATAATAATGATGTAATTTTAAGCTTCGATAATATCTCTCCAAGCTGTAGCCGCACCGGTATAAATAGCAAATAATTGTTCCATAGTGATGTTAGTTAACGGATTGTCTCTATGTACAATAACAGCCATAGTATCCTGTGCTAAAAAGAATGTACTGGCATTAGCAGTATCTATATGTGCTGCGTTAGAACTCATACCGATTGTTCTATTAGGTTCAGAGCCTTGGATTGTACCTCCGCTACCGGCTGTAACTCCCTGACCGCTACCACCTGCCTGAAAATCAAAGTCTCCTACTACAGCCCAAGAAACTGCCGCAACGAAGCCGTCGATAAGTTCTTGCATAACAGGCTCAACCGATGTAGAACCTCTAACTTGAACAGGTCCTGTTTGACCACTAGGCCTAGAAGTAGGGGCTGTAAATGGTATCGGATTAGATACGCTAAAATCATAGCCTTCACCTTCTACAATCGCTTGACCTTGAGTAGATTGAATAAAATCTAAAAATAGTTGGCTAATAGGCAATAAATCCACATTTTCGTAAGTCAGAATAACATAGTCTCTAGCTAAAGCCGTCGGATATCCTGTCGCTCCCGGAGCAAAGCCACCAATATTAAGAACTCTTAAATTACTGTCATTTTCTACAGCAGATAATGACGCATAACCGATTGCATTGCGTTGAGATCTAATTCTTGTTACTACGCCCGGTTGACCGTTTTGCATTTCGCCTGCTAATTGTGAGTTGCCTGGTTGTGCTAACCAGCTTGCCAATGTGACTCTAGCTCCACCATCTAGATTATTGTGGATAGAAGAATCCCATTGGCTTCTTGTTCCGGAACCACTTTCTCTTGATACGGCAATGATTTGCATATCAATTACATCGTTGGCACAAGCCGTAAAGCCTAATACCGCTACTATACTAACGATAATTACTACCATTAGTAGAAATAATTTTGTTAATTTTTTCATTATGTTGTTTTTGTTTTGTTAAGTAATCTCTTCTTACTTAACTTTCAAACTCCTTAATTTTTTGTTTTTACAAAAAATATGCGTAAGCAAAAATTTTACTTACTGTTTAAGTATACAAAAAAGCCTTGCAATAAGTCTGCAAGGCTTTGTAAAGACTGTGTAAAGTATTGTAAAGTTTTTTATCTTTACAATACTCCTTATATGTAAAATCAGATTTGCTATCAAATACTGTTGGGTGTTATTAACATCATTCCGCCCTGAGAGCCTGAGGAATGAATTCTTATTCTTACAAACTCACCGGCTATCATACTACTACTATCAAAGAATTCAGAATTAGGATTGCCTATAACTACACTTTGCCCAAGATTTAAGCTATATAAAGGAGCACCTCTATCAGTAATCACAGAAAACGAACCCCAATTCCCAAAAAAATAAAATAAAGCAAAACTATCTACTAATCTAAAACGAAATTCTTGTACACCTTCTTCGTGCCTAGAAACTGTAAATGAAGTTGTATCACACGAATAAATTGAGACATAAGGACTCTTTTCTATTCTTAATCTAATCCAACTACCTGCAGGTCCACTCGCTACAAAATGAGGCATTGTTGAAGAAGAACTTCTACTAGCCACACTCCCGCCGTGTCTTACATCTATTCTATGCTGCTCGGACCAGCCGCCCATAAACAGCTTAGATAAAACCACATTCCAATGACTTCCATACACATATATCGTCCTTACAGGTCCTGCTATATTTAAGTTTATAACACGACTTCCACCATGTGGAAAATGAATATATCCCGTTGTATAAGAATAATTATCCGCAGCAATATCAAAAAACAAGTTATTCGGATTATAATTAAGGGTAGTCATTCTAGATGCTAAGCTACTCCAGTTGTTAGCCAATCTATAAGCACCTAAACTACATATAGAAACAATAATGCTATTAGAGGTAGCTGCTACTGCTGTACCTATGAATGCGTTTGCACCTAATTCCGTTAAACCCATGCTAACTGGTCTATGAACAACAACCTCTCGTAGTGTAGCGGAATTTCTAAAAGCATTTTCACCTACACTCTCTAAACTATACGGCAAAACAACTCTTGTTAAATTGGTTCCATAAAAAGCACTATTGCCTATATGAGTTATAGTGTGTGGCAACAAATACAAGTATTCGACATTAGTAAGTGCCGTATTGTAAAATACTCGGTCGGGAATTACAGTAAGGCTAGAGGCGACACGCAAATTTGCGAAAGTACGAAAATTTCTAGAATTTTCAAAAGCTCCAACTCCTATATATTGCAATAACAACGAATGAGTATCTCTCATACTAAAAGTTGTTAGATTAGAGTTTGCAAACGCATAACGCCGTATGTATCTAACCCCAAAAACACTTATTTCAATAAGTCTGTTAGTGTTTCTAAACGCACCAACACCAATTTCATACAAAATCGCACTAATAGAAAAGCGGGTTATAGACGAATACGCAAAAGCATAGTCGCCAATAACTTGTAGCTGACTGCCTTGCTGAAAAGTAATTCTTTGCAACCAGCTGTGTGCAAAAGCATTATTGCCAATCTTTACAATAGTATTTGGAATAACTATTTCGTAAAAACCTTGTCCACTAAAGCCGTTAGCCGCAATATATGTAATAGTACGTAGAATTCCATCAAGAACAACAGTAGACGGAATTTCAACCCTGCCATCTAATATAACACCATCCCTAGCCCTAATCTCTACATTTGTTGTGTTAGGGATAATAGTAAAATCAAAATAAGGTGATATAGGTGGTGCTGGAGCTGTAAAAATATAGTATCTAAAAACTAGCTGTCCATGAATATGACTTGAAAAATTGCTTATCCAGTAGGGGTCTTGCCGATAAGCATCTACCATATCCCAGTTAGGTAGATAAATTCTTTGTACATTAGTATTATTAAATGCACCTAGTGTCAGCATAATAGGAACTCCTGTTTCCTGATCTATAGTAACAGTTCTCAAATTAGGATTGTTACTAAATGCTCCAAATTGAATATTTATAACGCTATCAGGGATTACAATATTTCTTAGTCCTGTATTAGCAAAACGATTAAATCCTATAATCTGCGTATTTCTTGCAATATGTACAGTAGTATTTACATTATTAGTTGCAAAAGCATTAGTGCCAATAAAACCTGTTATCATAATAGATGCAGGAGCTACAATACTACTAACATTAGTGCCCGCAAAAAGATTCTGTGCTATACTCGTAACTCCCTCCGCAATATATACGGTAGTATAACCATCAAACGAATTAGGAGCGATAGAATTAACTATTGAAACAACAGATGACGGAATTGTAACTCTACTAGCACCTGTGCCATAAAATAAATGGTTTGGTATGCTTGTAATGCCGTTTGCTAAATGTATCATAGCATTTGTACCAATGCATTGTTGCCTATACTACTTATAGTCGCTGGAATTGTAATTTGCGAAAAATCATTTCGCCCTTCGAATGCCCCAATAGCAATGCTTGTAATCGTTCTAATAATACCATCAATGTTTATTTCGGACGGAATATGCAGTCTATCTAATAGTGGGAAAACTTCACATCGTGGTTTAAGCCCTACAATTTCAATACTGCCATCATATAGTTCATTTGTAATAAATATTGAATCTGCAATATTTTCAACATCAGCTATAATCGTTACATCTAATTCACTAGTAATATTAGTTATTTTACTTGCCATACCTCCGCTTAATAATCCTCCGCCTGCAAAAAGAGTAGCTACTAATACATATTTGCCATTCAGTTGTGCAAAAACAGGAGAACCACTGTCTCCAAAGTATGAAGGAGTAGTAATTTGAATTTGGTCGTAGAATGAGCGTCCTTCAACACGAATACTTTGATTTATATGACTAATTATGCCTGTTGTTTTACCAGTTACATTCCCAAACTGCACTATTCTAAGACCAGCGATAATTTCATGTCTGTTTGCTACTTGATAAGTTGTGGGTACGATATTCCAATTAGGATTAATCGGACGGTTAATCCAAGGGTCTTCAACATATGGGTTTGGATGCATAAAATAAGCCGCAGATGATGTAAACTCCCAAATATCTTGATTATCAAACGGCACAAAAGTTGCATCTGCCAATCCACCATGCAAATATTGTTCCCTTGTTCCTATTATTGTATTTGTTGAACCGCACCTCATAACCGCACCAGCTGTTGCAACATGTGCATTAGTTATAATACCTTTTCTTATTATTCCTTGTCGATAAGCTACATTACAAATCGCTTTAGCTGAAATAGTGCCAACACTGCCTCCCCCTCTTATTTCTGTACCACCATGAATACTTGTAGCTGCACTTTGAAATAATGATTTTTCTTCAATAGTAAACTTTATTGCTTCTTCTATAAATAATGATAACCCATAAAGGTGTCTAATAATACAGGAGATAAATTGTGCATCCGACAAACTTATTTCTATTCTGTTATATTGTGGAGCAATACCCACTCCAAATACCGAATAATTAGGCATTAGATTAGCTATTGCACTATGTATTTCTAACAAGAAATTATGCGAAAATTGCCTAATTTGATAAACAACATCGGGATGTTCACTTCGCTTTTCTGTCATATCAGTTATCCCTATATTTAATCTGCCGTCATAACAATACCATACTCCTGCAAAAGCATCATTATATACTACAACACTATTAGAGTTTATATTGGCTCTAGTTTCAATTGCTTCAGTTCGATAATTACTTAAAACATCGCCAACTATAGACATACTGTTTTCTATATTTATATAGTATATATCTAAAGGAGCAACATCTATTTCTAAATTATTTTCTTGATGTCCATAAATTATTTCGCTCACAAAAGTAAATGCAAGCAACATTAGTATGCTTATAAAAAGCACCGCTATAAATAGAACTTTTTTTGTTTTTATTTTCATATTTTTCTCCTAAGTAAGTAGTTAATTTATAATAAAAGTTGTTTCAATTGTTCAATTTCATAATGTATGATTGGAATATGATAATATTGTAAATTATATATTATTCCAAATAACTCTGCGTCTGTAAGGATTGTTAGTATTTCAAGTGTCAATCGAATAGAAGAAATATGACCTTCTATATTTGAAATTCTCAACAACAAATCAAAATACATTTCACATACATATTTATAAAGTAAATTATCTATTATACTTCGCAATTCTCTAACTTGTGGCTCTAATACATCAAGACTAGCTAACAATCTTGTGTATACTTTGTCTACCTCTGGCGACATTACAATGTTTATAGTAATTGGATTTGCTACTACTCTAATATCTTGCCATATTTGCGTTAGAGAAAATCTCCTATCATCTCTTGTGATGCGAAATGGCAAATCAGCCGTTACTTTATGTTCACCTCGTAGCAATCTACTATTATAAAAAAGCACTTTACTATTCACTGTTTCATTTGGTGCAAGCACAGTATATCTTAATACAGAAGAAGTAAGTCTTTCACAGCGGTATGTGCCTATTTGTATAAAAGTATTAGAAAATAAAGAAAAACCATGCCAAATATACAATGTTCTCCCAGATAAATTTTTGAATGTTGCATAAATAAATATATCCTCTCCTTGATAAAAAAACTCTCGAGTTGGCGTAATTGTAAGCGAAAAATCTTCTGCGGTGATGTCATAAATCCAATATCCGTTTACTTCTCGTTCTAACCTTTCAATCATTTCCTGCAAACCCTCAACCTGTTTTTGCAGTGCGTTTAATAGCCCTAGCAATCCCTTATTAGCCTCGTTAGCGTACTCCAATTCATACTCTAAATCGTTAATCTGCTCTAACAAGCCGTCTACCAATTTTTGCAAGGCATCTAATTGCTCTTGCAAAATCTCAACATCGCCTTCGCTATCAGCTAAGGCATTAGTCAAATCATAAATCACTTGCAACAGCTCATTATTTTGAGCCTCTAACGCCTCTATGCGTTTCTCTAACGCTTCAATTCTAGCTAATTCAGCTAAAATCCTAGCGTTTTCTGCTTCTAACTCTTTAATTCTAGCCAAAATATCGGCAAGTTCGTAACTGCAAATGCTACTGCTAGGCGGACTACAATCCAACCTTTCAACATCGCAAGCCAAAAAGCTTACAACTGTAAAAGCCATCAAAAATACAATGGCAAAACTAATAATTCTTTTTTTCATAATTATAAAACCCTCTAAAGATTTATGTATATACATATTATATTAAAAATCACAAATTCTGTCAAATAGTATTTGGAATAACTATTTCGTAAAAACCTTGTCCACTAAAGCCGTTAGCCGCAATATATGTAACAGTATGTAGAATTCCATCAATAACAACAGTAGACGGAATTTCAACCCTGCCGTCTAGTATAACACCATCTCTAGCCCTAATCTCTACATTTGTTGTGTTAGGGATAATAGTAAAATCAAAATAAGGTGATATAGGTGGTGCTGGAATTACCTCGCCATTATGCGATAGTCCTATAAGGTCATTATAAAGTCCGTTAAATGCCCCTAATTGAAAAATCCTCAAAATATATGTACCTGATGTTGTGGGAGTATATCTTATAATTTCCGAAAATGAGGTTGTCGAATTAGATTGCATAACTCTTACATTATTGGCATTATACAAATGCAAGTCATAATTAGTTACAAACCTATCTCCGCCTACCTGCGAAAATCGCCCAAGCCAGTATATGTTTGCATGAAAAGCTTGTCCCGCTGATAATTGAACAAATCTCTCGGCGATATTTTGTCCTTGACGATTATTATTCTCTACTAAAAACGACTCCGAAGTAAAATGATTAAGTAATCCCTCTATATTAAGCACCCCAGAGCCTAATCTCTCACAACGGTTACCTCTAGCTGGAATATTGACAAAATCATTGGTTACAGTATGGTCTGCACTACTCTCTAGCATAGATAAAACACGCTCTGGGAATACGCTTAAATATGGGCGTTGCTCAAATAATAATGCTAACGCACCTGTAACTAGCGGAGCAGAATAACTAGTGCCCAGCAAAGTTCTTAATGTGGAACTAGTTAGCGAAGTAGAAACTGGTATTCTTATAGTATAAGGAGCTGCTAATGTAGGCTTGGTTATATCTTCTCCCGTAAAGCTTCTATATGATGCCCTTGTTGAATGTGTTCTCCATATTTCCCCTGTTATCCTATTCCATAAAAAATCAGTTCCTGTAACAGATATTACATTTCTTGCATTTGCCGGAGACATAACATATCGTTCAGGAGTGTTTTCCTCATTTCCGGCAGCCACTACTACATTTAAAAAATGCGTATATATTTGGTAATCAAAAAATTCAGAATCTTGTCTTGTTCCGGGGCGTCCCGGAGGAACACCCTCACTGTTATTTATAACAGAAACTCTATTTTCTATAAACCAGCTTAAATCCGATACAGCTATTGGCGGTCCGCCACCAAGAAATAAGGATTTAAAAGTAGTGTCAGAAACAAAAAGCTGTGTATCGGGAGCAACAAATCTTATAGTAGCACATACACCAACAGCATGTGAGTGTATTACTCTTGGCCCTTGTAATCTGTTTACAACATTATTAAATAAATTATAACCGACATAATAAAGATTAGAATTTCTATCCATAGCCCCTCTAACTCCTACTCTTACACCACTTCCTGTGTATAAGCTGTTACCTACTATATTTGTACCGCCAATTTCCTCTAACACCTGTGTTTCATTAGGGATCTCCATATGTAGTGGCACATTAAATGGTGAAAAATCCTCCTCTTGTTTTTCTGTTGAATTTTCTTCTTTATAGTGTAAGGATACACTTACGCTATAAACGGCTCTGCTTTTTGCAAACGCATATATGTCGTTATATAAAATCTCTATACAGCTAGCACCTATACGCACAAAGGGGCTAAAGTTTATTTTTTCTACCTCTGCTGTAAAGCTTATATCTTGTAGATAGTTGCTAAGCATATTGTAGTGAAAGCTAAAAGAGGCAGTCGCTAGTCGTTGTCTAAAATCATCTACATCAGCTTGCGTAACTAAAGTATCTCGCTCTAGCAAAAAATCTCTATGTGTTGGTGTATCGCTAAAGTTAAAATCAAAGCGAACTATTACCTCTATATTTTCTACCTCTAATTGGTCAATTTCTGCTCTAAAGTGATTTAGGTTACCTATAACTCTTTCGCCATTATCTATATCTATGCGTATTTTAGATAAGTAATTAGTGTCGTAAGTAGACGCATAAGCTGTATCGGCCGTAAGCGATATTAGGCTTACGGTTAGCATTAAAGCAAGCAATAAACCGCCTAGTATAATTGTTAATTTTGTTCTTTTTTTGTTGTGAGTTAAGTTTTTCATTAGATTTTCTCCTGTTTTAATTATTTGTTTTATATAATCTTAAAAGCGTTTCTAAATACTATACCGTTCGAAAAATAGATGTCATATAAGCCTTCAGGAAGTTTTATTTGCAATAAACCACCACCAATATCCTCATATAAATTCCATAAATTTCTAATATTAAATATATCTTCTAGACTTTCGCCCGGTTCAAGATAAAAGATTGGATAACGAATTGGCATGCCTGAACCAAAATCAAAACTCCAAATATATGCATCAGGTACTAATTGCGATGTCATATAAGCAATGGATATAAATCTTCCTGTACCTACCATTCTTCTAGGTTCGTTTGAAATATTTGTTACAGTTGCTATTATTCTAAAAGAGCTAATATCGGAAACACCAACATTAAAAAAACCTTGCGGACTGGTCCTTATAACTCTTTGCGGAATATATATAGAAACTTCTAGTCCTGCAAAAGAATTCCTACCTATATCCCAACTTTGACCATATCGGTTTACACCGTATGCGTTTTCTATAACCATATCAGGCATATTTATTGTGCTAGTCAAAAACTTTACTTCTTTTTCTAATCGTTCAACAGTTTCTTGCAACCCCTCAACCTGCCCTTGCAATGCTTCAATAAGTGCTAACAAATTAGCGTTTATATAATCTGCACTTTCTATTAAGTCTTCAATCTGCTCTATTAACTCCTCTACAAAGTCTTGCAACGCTTCAATTTGATCTTGCAATAACTCTATTTGCTTTTCGCTATAAACAGCCCCATTCTGCAAGTCGTCGATTATTCCTTGTAAAATTTTGTTTTGAGCCTCTAACGCTTCAATACGCTGAGTTAAAGTTGCTATTACTTGCCTTTCTTGCTCTAAGGCTTCTATTCTAGCCAACAAATCGGCATTTGTAGTATCGCAAGCAGTAAAAGCTACAATGCTAAACAGCATAATTATCGAAACGATTAGTGTTATAAGTTTTTTTGTCATAAATTAAATTCTCCTAGTTGAATATGTATTAGTGTTATAAGTAGAGGCAGCTGCCGTAGTTGTCGTAAGTGATATTAGACTTACGGCCAGTATTAAAGTAAATAAAATTCCACATACTATAATTGTTAATTTTGTTCTTTTTTTGTTGTGAGTTAAGTTTTTCATTAGATTTTCTCCTGTTTTAATTTTTTGTTTTTGTTTTATATAATTTTAATAGCATTTCTAAATACTATACCGTTTCTAAAATAAATATCGTATATACCGCTAGGAAGAAACATATCTGTATTTGTATATAAACAATAGCCTAATAAAGATATAACTTCATAGGTAAATTTTATACTTTCTTCACTTTGAATGACAAAAAGAACAGTACTTGGGAGTACTGCATAAATGCTACGACAACTAACTCTAATATTTGAATTTGATTGTAATTTAATATGAGCAATTGATACACCCCTTAAGGCAGAAAGGTAATCTGCAAGAAATTTTATCGTTTCGTCTGTTGTATTTGTAGTGGTCATCCTTATAGAAAAGGTAACGAGATTAGTAGGGCTACCTCTTGAAACAACTCTTTGAGGAATATCTATAGAAACTTCTAATCCAGCATAACGAATTCTGCCCATATCCCATTGCTCGCCATATGCATTTTCTATAACCATATCGGACATATTGATTGTGCTAGTCAAAAACTCTACTTCTTTTTCTAATCGTTCAACCATTTCTTGCAACCCTTCAACCTGCCTTTGCAGTGTTTCAATCAACGCTAATAAGTTTGTATTATCATAATCCACACTTTCTATCAACTCGTCAATCTGCTCTATTAACTCATCTACAAAGTCTTGCAACGCTTCAATCTGCTCTTGCAATAACTCTATTTGTGCCTCATTATGAGTCGCACCATTCTGCAAGTCATCAATTATGCCTTGCAAAATCTCATTTTGAGCCTCTAACGCTTCAATACGCTGAGTTAAAGTGCTATTACTTGCCTTTCTTGCTCTAGGGCTTCAATCCTAGCTAACAAATCAGCATTTGTAGTATCGCAAGCAGTAAAAGCCACAATGCTAAACAGCATAATTACTGAAACAGCTATGGTTATTAGTTTTTTATACATATAAATTAAAAACCCTCCTACTATATTCCGTACTATTGGACGGATTTATTTGACATCATGATACTATAGAAAAAATCATTTGTAAACATATTTTCTAATCTTTCCTAACCTAATCAAGTGTTATTATATACTTAGTTCTAAGAGTATAAAATATTTTATGTCGGTTATTATTATATATATGATAAAAGAGAAATTTGTTGATAGACTTAGAACTCTACGAACAAAAGCAGGATTATCTCAACGGGAAATTATTAAAATATTGAAAATAGGCTCAAGGTCTTATGAGCATTACGAATCCGAAAACAGCAAACGCATTCCAGAATATAAAAACTTAATCCTACTTGCTGATTTTTTTAGTTGTTCAATAGACTATCTGCTTTGTCAAACAGATAATCCGAAAAGAAATTTATAATGTTATGATGTAGATAATCCCATGCGGGTAAGAGAGTGGGTAAAACAAAAAAGATAGCAAGTTAATAAAAATTAACTACTTACTTTAAGTATTGTTGTTTTTTTATTTATATTTCTTATTACCCAACAGGACAAAAATAGATAATGCGTGTAATAGCAAATGCACCTAAGCTATTGCCACCAGATATTCTAATTTTTATTTGCTGTGATTGCATTAAATAATAGGTGTTATTGCCAACTAAATCCCATAAAGAAGAAATATAAAATCCTTCTGAAACAATTAGCGATGAACCACTGGCTACATGTATCCATTCGCCACTGCTAATATTTACAGAAATACCGCTTCCACCCGAACTAAAGTGTTCGCTACTATAAAGCTGAATAAAAACACTAGAATTTAAGCAGTTTAACACAAATCCATCCTCTACTTCTTCCCCATTTATTCGCAATATAATATTAACATCAAAAGGCAAAGTTGAATAATTACTAGCTTGACAAAAGTATATTGTTCTTACTAAATTAAAGTTACCGTAACTACTACCACCTACTATTCTAAATTTAATTAGATGTTTTTGTTCAAAATCATAAACACCAACTAATGCAAATAATTCTCTAAAAGACGAAAAATGAAAACCATAGAGTAAAGTATTTGCTGTACCGCCTGTTAAATATAACCATTCACTGTCATTAACACTCATGTAAATTCCACCACCGCCACCAAATTCAAACCAAGGGTTAGCTAATCTAATAACAACACTTGCATATAAATCCCACATAACAACACCATCACATACACTAAAAGAAGAGCCGTTTATCAACACCTCTGCAACAAATGATGAAGAGGGAGAGGAATAAACAAAATTTATACTGCGAATAAATTCAAAATCGCCACGGTTAGTGCTACCAACTACCTTAAATCTTATCTCTAAAGGCTCTTCTATATTGTCAATATCAATAAAATCAAACAATAAATTAAACATCCAAAAAAGAAATCCCTCAGATAATTCTTCTATTGTACCGTTTGCTAGCATAACCCACTCACTATCGTTAATACTCATAAATATATAACCACTGCCTAAAAAGTTATTGCCATTAGTATCTAAACGAATCTTTAATGGTATCCACATATTCTGTACTGTAAATCCATCCCCAACTCGCATCAACCAATGATCCACCAATAATTCCGTAATAAAAAAGGATACACAACTGCATGTAGGACCTATAAATATATAATCCCTAAAAACACCACTAACTGTAAAAGCAGCTCTCCAATTTGGGTCTTGCCGATAAGCATACATCATATTCCAATTAGAAAAATAAATTCTCTCTATGTTAGTGCCATTAAATGCTTGAAGTCCTAACAAAATAGGATTTCCAACTGTTTGTTCTATAGTAACAGTGCTTAAATTAAAATTATTGGAAAAAGCGAAACCATCGATTTGAGTAACACTACTAGAAACGGTAATAGATTCTAGATTATTACCAGTAAATGCCCAACCACCAATTTCCATAACACCGTAAGGGATGATTATAGATTGTAAATTATTGTTACGAAATACCCATCCATTTATACGAGTAATATTATTTGATAATGTTACGGACTCCAGATTATTATTTTCAAACGCATGTATACCAATATGAGTAACGCTGTTAGGTATAATAATAGACTCTAAATTATTATTAGAAAATGCCCACGAGCCAATATGAGTAACACTATCAGGGATTATAACAGAGCGTATAGCATTATTTTCAAATGCTCTATCCTCAATAGTTACAACACCTTCGGCAATTACAACATTTCTAAGTCCAGTATTAGCAAAATGAGAATTTCTTATAACTGAAACACCTACTAGTACAATATAAACAGTAGTTTCTTCATTACTTGTTGCAAAAGCATTAAAGCCTATAGAAAGATTCCAATTATTAAAAATACATTGAGTAAATACAATCCTTCTAACTATAGTGCCCTCAAAAAGCCTCTCCGCTATAATATTAGACCTCTCTGCAATATACACAGTTGTGTAAGCATCAAATGCTTTAGGAGCAATAGAGCTTGTCCTTGATACAATAGATGTTGGAATTGTAACTCTACTAGCCCCCGTGCCATAAAATAAATAGTTTGGTATGCTTGTAGCATTACTTGCTATGTATATCATTGCATTAGTACCACTAAAGGCATTACTACCTATAGAAGTAACACTAAAAGGCAACTGCACACTTGTAATCCCTGTATTCATAAAAGCAGAATCGCCGATGCTAGTCAAGCCGTTATGTAAATCAATTCCCGTTATTCCTACTCGGTTAGTAAAAGCAAAATTAGGAATTTCTGTAATGCTATCGAGTATTCTAATGTGCCCACTTAACCTAGCAGGAATATGAATAAACTGAGTTAAGGAATTATTATATAAAATTCCATTTTGACTGGCAAATGATTGATTATTAGGTGATACTGAAATAGCTGCTAAATTTGCTATTCCATTAAACGCATTGCTATTAACTGTTATTGCATTTCTAGGTATAAACATACTCGTAATACCAGAATTAGCAAAAGCGTAAGCTCCGATTGTAGTAAGAGTAGCGGGCAAAATTACGCTTCTTATATTAGGGTTAGTAAGTGCAGAATTGCCTATCGCAGTAACACCATGCGGAATTTGTATATGACCATTAAAGTTAGCAGGAGCATTAAAGCCTGTTACCGTATTGCCTTGTCTTATTAAACCATTAGGGCTAGCTTCAACCAAATTAAAGCCTCCCCAGCCAGCTAAGTAATAAACTGCAAATGTGCCAAAGGGTATGACTACTGTAAGACTGTTTATGTTAGGAAAACCTGCAAAAATTAGTTCATTTAGTGTTCCGTTTGCATTTCTAAGGTTTTGTGGTGTAACCGCATGATTTATAATTGTATGTAAATTAGCTGCTCCAATAAAAGCGTACTGTCCGATAGATGTTACATAATCACTTATGGTTATTGAATATTTGCAACTGCCAGCATAAGCATAGCTACGAATTCGTGTACTATCCTCTCTTCCTTCGGCAAACCATCTTACAAGATGTTCTGCACAAACAAGGCAAAATATATTATCCCATGGCAAATTCATTATACATTGTTGGCTCGGGCGATACCATATCGTATTACCCCATCCAAAAGTATCCATCGGATAAATGCCTATACCACCAAAGCCTGACCACTGGTTATTAGCACCTGGAAAACTACCTATAAATAATCCCCAAGAGGAGGGTATTGCAGTGTTTTGTGCACTAAGGTAGCTTAAAGTCCCATCTAGTGGATTAGCTAAATTTACATTACTGCGTATGTTCGGACCGTTTTCATACGATAGATAGTGTCTATTAGGTGTACAATACTCGTCCCTTAATCCCCACAAATGTCCCATTTCGTGCAAAGCAACACTAGGTGAAGGCCAAGTTAGTGCCAAACCTGACACTTGCCTTGCCCAAGCAGTCAAAGCTCCTCTTTGAACAATAAGCCAATAATGATTATCTGCAGGGCTAGGAGATGTTACATTCGGAAAGTGTTGTTGTACAAACGGAGAAGTTCTAGGTATCGTAATTTGAAAAGGATTTGAACCATCAGAACCATCTCCAGTAATTATACTTATATTTTGTGCTGGAGAAATTGTACCTATAGCGTAAATGTGAATCCAAGGGGCAAAATAATATATAGGATGAGAGTTTACAATATGACTAGCTATATTTTGAGCATCATTAAAAAATATTGCTTGTTGGTTGTACATATATCTATCTGCAATAAGTTTTATTGTTATTCTGCCTACTGTAGGAGCATCGGGAAGATGCGGTGCTGGGTGTAGACGAATCATTTCGCCGTAGCGACTAGACGCAGATTGCATTTCAAATAAATTACTGTCTGCTCTAGCTAATGCCTCTTGCTCGGCTCGGTTTCTTTCGTAAGTAACAGGACACCAGCCAAAACCACCATCATCTAATTTCATATCTACAAAAATTCTTTCATCTTCGTAATACTTTGTTTCAATATTTTGTACTGCGTATCCATTATGTATCGAAAATTGAGCTCCTACTATAACTATTGTTACGATACACAATAACAACATTATCGCCATCAAGGCTATTTTTCTAATATTTTCTTTTGTTTTCATTATTTTTATTTTTCTCCTTTTGTATACTAGTTTGGAATCGTTACAGTAAGCTCTACCGCATTGGAATAAAATAAAATTAGCTCTTGATTTTCTTGCCCAAAGTTTAGAGTAAAAATAGTTCGCATTATTAATTCATGAGTACCTAAAAACAATATTATTCTATGTTCTTCCTGTCGAATTTGATTTATTATTTCATTCGACAACTCTGTTGTGTCTCCAACAAAACGACCACCAATATTGTCCCAATTTTTACGCAAATATTTACCACTCTCTATAGTTTTCGAAATTGGTATTCGTCCAAATGTAAGCCAATACCACCAAGCCCAAGCCTGATCATCCCAATTATATATTTTTGGATGAAACGGTGCCGAATGACTTGCATAAAAAGATATTTCTACAGCAACATTACTTAAATTTACAAGTTTTGCTTCTACAGTAAAATTTTCACCAAAAGAACGCGTGTTTTCTTTAACTAATATAGACATCGCGAATCTTCCACACTCACTATAGCCCCATTCTCGCCCCGCTTTTAATAGTTGTATTTCTAATTCCTTAATCCTCTCTTGCAATCCCTCAACCTGCCTTTGCAACGCTTGAATAAGTTCTAACAAATTAGCGTTTGTATAATCTGCACTTTCTATCAACTCGTTAATCTGCTCTATTAACTCCTCAACAAAGTCTTGCAATGCTCCAATCTGCTCTTGCAATAACTCTATTTGTGCTTCATTATAAACAGCACCACTCTGCAAGTCATCAATTATGCCTTGCAAAACCTCATTTTGAGCTTCTAACGCCTCTATACGCTGGGTTAAAGTCGCTATTACTTGCCTTTCTTGCTCTAGGGCTTCTATCCTAGCTAGCAAATCGGCATTTGTAGTGTTGCAAGCAGTAAAAGCTACAATGCTAAACAGCATAATTATCGAAACAGCTATGGTTATTAGTTTTTTTGTCATAAATTAAATTCTCCTAAGGTAAATGGTTAGTGGTTATATTTTCAATGTATGCCAGGGATACTACAAAATCTCTAAGTTCTTTCTATCATGCCTTTGCAAAATCGGCGGCAGTGCAGTTATGCACATAAAAGCAATAAGAGTGAATAAAAATAGTTTTCTATTATTTTTTATCATAGCAGTTTTTTCCTTTTTATGTGTTATGTTTAATAATTTCAAAAAAATGTCATATTTTTGGTATTTGACCATATTTCAAAGTCTTCTTGATTTTCTGTGCCTAAATTTATACTAAAGAGTGCAAAAATACTAATCTCATACTCTAATACTCCATTAAAAAAAGGGCGAGTTCTAAGGGAATGAATTGCCCTTAGATTCATTATCTCTAAATAATATCTGTTTCTTTTGATTGTTAAAAAATTTACTGTATAATGCTCTTGCGGCTCACCAAGTTCAAATGTATAATAAGGTATATATGACCAAAAAATAGTATTATAGTGATTCCAAGGTCTGTTAAAATAAGCTATTTCTACTTGTTTACCGCTTAAATTTATTAACTTTACATCAGCATAAAAACTCCAACCCCGTGGCAATGTAGTTTCTTCTATAAATAAAGATACCGCAAAGTTGCCGCATTCACTATAGCCCCATTCTCGCCCTGCTTTTAGTAGTTGTATTTCTAGTTTATCAATCTGCTCTTGCAACCTATCAACCTGCCTTTGCAACGCTTGAATAAGTGCTAACAAATTAGCGTTTACATAATCTGCACTTTCTATCAACTCGTCAATTTGAATTTGCAATTCCTCAACAAAGTCTTGCAACGCTTTAATTTGCTCTTGCAATAACTCTATTTGTGCCTCATTATAAGTCGCACCACTCTGCAAATCATCAATTATGCCTTGCAGTAGTTTATTTTGAGCCTCTAACGCTTCTATACGCTGAGTTAGTGTTGCTATTACTTGTCTTTCTTGCTCTAAGGCTTCAATCCTAGCTAGCAAATCAGCATTTGTAGTGTCGCAAGCAGTAAAAGCCACAATGCTAAACAGCATAATTATCGAAACAGCTATGGTTATAAGTTTTTTTGTCATGATTTAGATTCTCCTAAGGTAAATAGTAAAAACTATAAGTCCAAATATGGGTGATAAAAGGTTAAAGTAATCGGATTGGAGATAATGTTAAAGTCACGCATATATGGCGGTCTTGGCGACCATGTTCTCTGTCCTATATAGTGCACTGTTGTAAAACTAGCTCTTGCAGTTATATCGTACCTTCCTGGCATTGGCCGTTGTAACATCTGCATAGCTCTATAAAATGTCTCCAAAGTAGCTTCTCGTGTAATTTTTATTACCTCGTCTATTTCTATCGTACTGTATGCTAAAACAAGAGGATAATTAGGTAGTATGCTATTGTCAATCCAAAGGCGTGGTATAACAAAGCTACCATGTTCAACTATCAATCTCATTCCCGATAAATTCTTAAATACAATATCTATCGTTACTCCTGCTGTAAAATTCATAAAATAGAATTCGGTAGGTCCGTTAACGGTAATCGCAAGATAAAAATCATCTTCGGTAAGATTGGCAATTTGCTCTTTCCACACAACAAAATCTATCTTTTCTTTAGCCATAGCAACAGCATAACCTACTCCAACCTTATCCGTTGCAGCATTTATATTGACTATACCTTCTTTAATATAATCCTGTATTCTTACCCAATTTGCCTCGCTAAAATTTTCTTGTCCTTTAGCATAGGCATAATCTTACAACTCCTGTATTGCAGCTGCTTGATACTCCGCTAGCGTTATAATTGGCGAAGTTGGTGTTTCAGTTGTTGTGCTGCTACTCTCAGTACTTGATGGTGTAACCTCGCAAGCCGTAAAAGCTATAACGCTAAACAGCATAATTATCGAAACGGCAACTACTATTATTTTTTTATACATATAAATTAAAATCCTTCTGCTATATTCCGTACTATTGGACGGATTTATTTGACATCATGATACTATAGAAAAAATCATTTGTAAACATATTTTCTAATCTTTTCTAGCCTAACTAAGCGTTACATCTTATTAGTTTTAAGAGTATAAAATATTTTATGTCGGTTAATATTATATATATGATAAAAAAAGAATTTGTTGATAGACTTAAAACTTTACGAACAAAAGCAGGATTATCTCAACGAGAAATTATTAACACATTAAAAATAGGCTCAAGGTCTTATGAGCATTACGAATCCGAAAACAGCAAACGCATTCCAGAGTATAAAAATCTAATAGCATTAGCTAGCTTTTTCAACTGCTCTATAGATTATTTGCTTTGTCAAACAAATAATCCGGTTAGAAATTTATAAGTAGATTAAATAGCATCTATTAAATAACGCTACACAAAAAAAGCCTTGCAGACTATATTGCAAGGCTTTGTAAAGACTGTGTAAAGTTATATTATTTTAACGGCTTCATTGTTGGAAACAGTATAACATCTCTTATGCTGGCACTGTCGGTTAGCAGCATTACCATTCGGTCTATGCCTATGCCCAACCCGCCTGTTGGAGGCATACCATACTCGAGGGCCGTAACAAAATCGTCATCGTGAGCCATTGCTTCAGCATCGCCCGATTGCTTTAATGCTACTTGTGCCATAAATCTTTCTTTTTGGTCGATTGGGTCGTCTAAGTTAATATTTACAAAAACTTAATCAAACATTGATATTTGTATATTCGAAGAATTTATATTTTCATCATCTACTGAGTTTGTTTCTTGTAAATACTCTTGTTCTATGTCATAATTATTTATTAAACATTCTAACATAGAATTTCTATTAATTTCATTTGCACCAACATGATAAAAATGCTCTTTCGTATCAATATAGAAGTTTTTATAATTCATTTCTATATAATTATTTTTTCTATATTTATTATGATGCCAAGTAGATAATAAAAATTTAGACTTAGTGGAATTTAATAACAAAGAAAGTAAATTTTCCTTTTCTTCATTCCATGATTCATGATAATCTGCATATCTATCAATATACGGCGGGTCGCAATAGATAAAATCATTTTCAGTTGTTTCTACTATAATTTCCTCAAATGAAACACACCTAAATTCATAATCATTTTTTTTTATAATCTTTGCGACCGCTTCTATTTGATTAACTATTTTTGTAATATATGATCTAGAAAATCTATTAGGTTTATGGCAAAACGGCACATTAAATCCACCATTTTTATTAAATCTCATTAAACCGTTGAAGCAACTTCTATTCAAAAACAGAAAATCATGAGAATTAGGCAACAAATTAAACCTATTGCGTACTTCTTTATAATACTCTACACCACTCATTGCCAGTTTATTTGTATGCTCTAATAAATATTCCTTAACACTTGTGTTAGAAAGTGTACCTGATTGAATATCTTTATAAAATTGTATTATATGTGGATTAGTATCGGAAAAAACAGCTTTTTTAGGCATAATATTAAATCCAACTACACCCGAACCCATAAAAGGCTCGTACCAAACATTATAAGAAACTGGGATTTTTGAAGCTATCCATTCTACCAACTTTGTTTTTTTACCTTGGCACTTAATAGGAGGTATTATCATTCTTTTATCCCACCTCTATACTTTATAAACTCGGCTAGTGTAGTTATTTTGTGAGTTTTGCCTTCTTTATCTGTAATTGTTATTTTGCCGTAATTCATCCAATAATCATCAAACAATTTTTCGCCATCTTCATATTTTGTAAACTTTCCTGTTCCATTAACCAAATCGCTCAGACTTTTTACACTACCAATATTTGCTGTGTTTCCACTGCCTTGTTTATCGCTAGCTATTTTCCATTTTTCTGTAAAAAATACTTTTAGATTTTTTATAACAGAATTTATTTTATCTAAATCAGATAATTTATAAATTTCTCTTTCATCTGCTTTTTCATTTCTATCATAAATTATACCTAAAACAAAATGTGCTTTATATTCTTGATACGGGTACTGTATATTTTTTTTTGAAGTGCGATGCGTAAAGTACCCAGCATGAGAGCCTAGTGTAAAAACAGCATCTCCGCCTTTTTTACCCTTTCTAAAGGTTGTTTTAATATCAACAGCATATTTAATTTCTGGATTACCCTTACAAATGAAAGTTAAGTCGGGATAATAGTTTTGATGGTCAGCTAAAACAATATCAAAATTTACTTTTTCAGCAAATTCAATCAATAATGGAAAAACATGTAATTCTAAAATCTTAGATATTATTTTGGTGTCTTGGGATATCGTATAAATATTTTTTTTATATCTATAAACCCCTTAATTGCCCACTTATTTGAAGCGTCAACTATTTCTGTTTGTATCTTCTCACTTAAAGCTACAAATGTTTTCTCAAATGCCCATTTTTCCATATTGTTAATTTTCTTTTATAGTTTTTATAATTGTATTGCTTTGCCTGTTACTCCCTACTTAATCGGCTTCATTGTCGGAAACAGTATAACATCTCTAATGCTAGCACTATCTGTTAGTAGCATTACCATTCGGTCAATACCTATGCCTAGTCCGCCCGTTGGAGGCATACCGTACTCTAGGGCTGTAACAAAATCATCATCGTGAGCCATTGCTTCAGCATCGCCTGATTGCTTTAATGCTACTTGTGCCATAAATCTTTCTTTTTGGTCGATTGGGTCGTTAAGCTCGGTATACGCATTACCCATTTCTCTGCCGTAGATAAAAAACTCAAAACGGTAAACAAAGCCAGGTTTATTCGCAATTTTTTTAGCTAGCGGGCTAACCTCAATCGGATATTCCGTAATAAAGGTCGGATTTATTAAATTAGGCTCTACAATTTTATCAAACACTTCAAATAAAATATTACCAACAGTTTTTGGCAGGTCTTTGTTTAAATGAACACCCGCCGCTAATGCCAGTTTTTCGGCATCTACTACTTTTTTTACTTTAGAAAAATCTACTTTAGCATATTTTTTAACCGCCTCTACCATCGTCAACTTTTCCCACGGAGTTGTTAAATCAATTTCTATGCCTTGATAGCTAATTTTACGACCTAGTTGTAATTCATCTAAGCACTTACAAAAAAGCTCCTCTACAAGCACCATCATATCGTTATAATCGGCATACGCTTCGTACAATTCCATCATAGTAAACTCGGGGTTATGCTTAGGGCTCATACCCTCGTTTCTAAACATTCTGCCCATTTCGTACACCTTATCAAAACCACCTACGATAAGTCGCTTTAAGTACAATTCGGGTGCAATACGCATAAATAATTCTAAATCTAAAGTATTGTGATGTGTTGTAAACGGACGAGCACTAGCACCGCCTGCAAGAGTTGCTAAAATAGGAGTTTCTACCTCTAAAAACCCTTTGCTATCTAATAAACTACGAATAGCTTTAATTATTTTTGCCCTAGCGACAAAAGCATTTTTAACCTCGGGATTAGCAATCAAATCCACATAACGCTGGCGATAGCGAGTATCTACATCTTTTAATCCATTAAATTTTTCAGGAAGCGGAAGTAATGCTTTAGCCAGCAGAGTAAATTTATTTATTTTAACGCTAATCTCGCCCGTGCGAGTTTTGAAAACAAGCCCTGTAGCACCGATTATGTCGCCAATGTCAAGATTAGTAAACTCATTATGCCCTTCCTCTGTTAAATTATCAATATTAGCAAACAGTTGCATTTTACCGCTATTATCTAAGATTGTAGCAAAACTAGCCTTACCCATAATGCGACGGGTAAGAATACGACCTGCAATTATAACAGTTTGACCTTCTAGCTGCTCAAAACTTTCTACAATTTGAATAGCAGTATGCGACGGCAAAAACTTAGTCTCGTCAAACGGATTTTTTTTCGCTTTAATAAGACCAGTCAGCTTGTCCCTACGGTTTTGCACTTGCTCGTTATAAGTCGGCTCTACAACTTGCGTTTGTTGTACATGCTGATTATTTTGTTTTATTTCTTTTTCTTTCATGATTTTTGCTTTTTTTACTTATTCCAGAATGAATTAGTTTATAACATATCATATTTATAATTGTATGTCAAATTTAGTTATTATTAAAAAACAGAATAGCTATATAAAAAATACTACCACTCTGTTTTTTAATAATTATATTACCAAACTGCTTCGGTTATAGTATTGCCTACAGCTACAATGAGAGCAAATATAGCTATCGCTAAAAAACAACCCGTTTTTTGCCCTTCGTATTTGCGATTTAATATAGCAATTATTACTATACCACTAATAGCTATTGCCACTGATGTAATATCTAAACCTATACGAAAGCCTACTGTACCTACACCTAAATTAAAAAATGTAGCTGATAAAACATTTAATATCCAAGATATAATAGGCAATGCTATCGCTAATCCTCTAAACCATTGAGGCGGTTTAATTGGTGGATTATATGGATCAAACCCATTATGCGATGGGTGTCCAAAATTATGCTGTGGAGGGGGCTGACCATCGACGCCCATCCAAGGTTGACCTTGTGGAAGTTGATTTTGCCATGGCTGTGGAGGAGAGTGTTGAAAAGGTTCTGCTGTTACTTCTGACCCACAACTAAAGCAAACCACCTCACCCTCTTGTAATGGCGACCCACATGATTTACAATTCATAGTATATATTTTCTCCTTTCGCTAAAGCAAAATGTTTAAGCACAGTTATTTTTGCGATAAAACAACTTATTTTGCCTAGCACTTCTTAAGTATGCTATTATATTATATTTTTAAGCTTTGGGCAACAAATAAAACTTTCCTATTAGTTAATGTTTTAACAATAATAAAAAATAACTCTACCCTACTTTAAGCACCTTATAAATAATATCGCCAGCAGGAGCTTTAACCGATACCTCATCGCCCTTGCGTTTACCTAACATTGCCTTACCAATCGGCGAATCATTAGAGATTTTACCCTTAAATGGATTGCTCTCGCTACTACCTACTATTGTGTACTCAAACTGTTGCTTTGTAGCAACATTTTCAATTAAAATCTTTGTACCAAAATCTACGCTGTCGCCTTTTTTCTTTTCGTCAATTATCTTAGCTTTTTTAAGTTTAGCATCAATCTCGGCAATTTCCGCCTCCATTTTTGCTTGCTCTTCTTTTGCTATATCGTATTCGGCATTCTCGCTAAGGTCGCCAAATTCTCTAGCCACTCTTATTCTCTCGGCCGCCTCGGGTCTACCTTGCACTTTTAAGTATTGTAGCCTAGCTTCTAATTCTTTTTTATGCTCGGCCGTCATTAAAACTTCTGACATTTTTTATATTACTCCTATTTTTGGGTTCGCATTTATTTGCTTAGACTACATTATACGAAAGATTGAATGATTTTGCAACTCGAATTTTTATATTCAACGCATAATTTGTTGATTTATAATTTATTGACTAGAAAGAAATACAAAAATAAATATCATAAAAAATAATTTCAAAGCTTTTGCAACGAAACAATATTCTAAAGTGTATTATATATGTAGTGATAATTACACACTACAATTTACAAACTAAAAAACGGAGATATTCTATGGAAAAATTAAACTCAAAACTTAAAAAAATCATACTTATACTAACTGTAGCTATTACCATTGTCATCACCACTACAACCTTACTCGGTTGCGATTATAGTTGCCCTACCGACATAAATTTTAACTCACAATACATTCGTACCGATTGGATAGAGCAAAGCTGGGATGTATGGCCACTACCAAATACTGTAGTAAGAATTTCAAATATAGAAGAACTCAACGAATATATAGGTAGTTATTCGGATTGGGAGGATTTTGGTTGGTGGGATATGTATGGTACTCCTATTATTCCTCCATATTTTAATACGCTACAAACAACCTTTACCGAGAATTTCTTTTTAGAAAAGCAATTCATTATAGTAAGAGTTGGCGAAGGCAGTGGTTCTAATAGGCATCGGGTAACAAGAATTACGCAATACGGCGAGATTTTTATAAATAGAATACTGCCTGGTCGTGGTATGTATGGCACTGCCGATGTTGCCGTATGGAGTATTATAATAGAGCTGCCGCAAGCATTTAACCCCGATAACTTTACGATTACATTTAGTACTAAATCAACCAGAAGATAAAAATGAAACTAATATCCAAAAAAGGTATTTGAAATTAAATTTCAAATACCTTTTTTAATGCTCGGACAATCTAATATTCCGCCCCTACAGTTTATAAATAATCCACTCTAAATTACATAATATAAATCAATAATTGTGCGTTGAGTATCTTGCATTTCACATTGATTTATGTTTCATTCGGCTTAATGCCTGTTAGCTTTGTTGCCCAATGCGATAGCTTTTCGCTATGATTCATTTCGTCTGAGATTATCTCGGATATATCGGCATAAAGTTCGGCCGGTAATCCCGGATATGTAAGTAGTCTAAAGTAACCCTCGATAGCCTCTTGTTCGCCTGCGTTATTTTTGCTCAGTATTGCTGCAATATCATTTAGATTCATATGATTAAATTTTCCTCCGGTAATAATATATGTAAAGGAATATGAATTTGTGAATTTTTATTTGGGACGCACTCTTGGGCGTCCCGAACTCTAAAACAAAAACCATACAAAATCATTTAGCACTACAAATAACGCAAGCACTACTAAATAAATTGCAAACGCATCAAGCGAAATTCTGCTAAATAATTTTAGCATTAAACTAATTGCTATAAACCCCGTTATAAATGCTGCTAAAAATCCGGCAGCGGCAGCAGCAACAGAAACACCAAAAGCATCGGCACTTAAACCAACTCCAACAAACTGGAAAATACTTGCACCGATAATGATTGGAATTGCGATTAAAAACGAAAAATTAGCGGCGGTTTGTTGGTCTTGCCCCAGCATTTTAGCTCCTGCTATTGTTACACCGCTTCTAGAAATTCCGGGTAATCCTGCTGTGCCTTGAATTATTCCGATAATAGTTGCATCTAAAAATGATAACTCCTTTATATCATTTCGGGACGCCCGGTGTGCGTCCCCTACAGCTAATGTGGACTGTTTTTTATTCATCTGTAGAGAACGCATACCGGGCATCCCACCTCTTGCTTTTCTCCCCAGCATTCCGCTAACAAATAACACTATTGCTGTAATTAAAAAACAAAATGCTAACCATCTGCCGTCAAACGCTGACTCAAACACATTTCTAAATATCAAAAAAATCACAACGGTTGGAAGTGTTGCTACAATAATCAATAAATTCATTTTTTGAAACGGTTTTCTAACTAGCCCAAAAAGCGTTTTCCGCATTACAACGATAACCGCAAGTAGTGTTGCTAAGTGTGTTAAAAGCTCAAAACCTAACGGCATATAGTTAACACCGACAGCCCGACCTACTATAATTAAATGTCCGCTAGAGCTAATCGGTAAAAATTCTGTTATGCCTTGCACAATACCCAGTATGATTGCTTGAAGGATGGTCATAGGCTTAAGATATGCTTATGAACTCCATATAATGCACTAATGAGAAATGATTGATTTATTTTAGTAAAATTAAATACCGCTTATTAGATATAAGTAAGTCCGAAATTTCTCATTCGCCTCATTTCTAATTTCTCATTGAATTTACTCGCTCGCATTTTCTAGCACCAACATTTCAAAATCTATACTTTCTACAAAATCGGTTGCCTTAAAGCGTACGATATTAAATTGCTCAAAATGATTAGCGTGAGTCTTTAGAATAACGGGCGTAGGAATATCTAACTCGTGGCAAATAGCAGAAAGGTAAGCAAAAAAATAAGCGGTAGAAAATTTATCTGTTTCGCTTAATACATAGCTTCGTGTAATTTTTTGCTCTAACATTGTTTTTGCCCAAATTTTTGTCATTTTTATTGTGAAGTCCTATTTATAATATTATCTTAATTCGTTAAAGTTTTTTTCTATATATTCGGGACGCCCAAGAGTGCGTCCCCGCACATTCAGAAAAAAAGTATATAATAAAACGCTTGCGTATGTCAAAACAAAATGATAAAATAATCGTGTTATGAAAACAACTTCCCCCACAAAAGCAAAAAAACAGAAAGAAATCCTAAGTGCCGAAGAACAAAAGCGTCAAACTATTCGCAAATTTATTATAACCAGTTGCGTAGTTATTGTTATGCTTGCCCTTGTCGCACTTGTTTATAATGTTACGATTTTAGCTAATAGAAATTCTAATATTCGTGGGTTAGAAGCACTTAATACCGAGCTTTATAACCAACAACAACAAATTGACGATGCCATATTAGAAAGACAATGCCCCGAATTTATCAAGGATTTTGCTAGACGCTATTTAGAAATGCACCGCCGAGACGAAGTTATGTTTATCGGAAGATAGTTTTCAAATTACAAATTACAATATACAAATTACAAATGTCGGACTTAACATCAATTTAAGTCCGACATTTTTTATTGAAATATTTATCTTTTGTTTTACTATCAAGGCGACAACCTGTCACCCACTTCCGTTACTAGTTTAGGTGCATAGAAAAAATGTACTGCTAAATAATGCATTTTGTCGTTTAATCAACTTTCCAAATGCTTACTCCACTCCCCAAACAAGGTTAGCATTTGAGCCACTTATCCAAGTAAAAGAATTAAAACCACTTGCTTGTGTCCAACCATGTGGAATTTCATCCTCTGTGCGTCCTTGTACATATATTGTTTGCTCTTGCGTCCAACCACTAAATGCACTACGCCCAATGGTTTCAACACTGCGGAGAATGGTTATACTCTGTAAATTAGTAGCTCTACTAAAAACAGCATCACCAATAAATCGAAGACTGCTATTTGCTTCAAAGTTTATTGTACGCAATCCAGTACCTGGATTATTAGCTGGAGCACCAAATACGCTACTTCCGTTAAACCTTCCAATACTTGTCACACTTGCAGGGATAGTTATACTCTCTAAAAGAGGGGTATCAAAAAAAGCACCTTCAGCAATACTTTCAAGCCTACTGTTTGGTTCAAAAATTACTGTATGCAATCCTCTTGCACTATTAAATGCTCTCATCCCGATTCTTGTTACACTTGCAGGAATGGTTATACTTTCAAGAGCATGAATAGCAAAAAACGAGTTGTTGCCAATAACTTCGAGGTTGCTATTTGCCTCAAACTTTACTGTAACGGGATGCAATAATTCCATACCCCTAAATGGACTTGGATCTTGCTCTCTTGCATTACGATTGATAGCCGTTACACTAGCAGGAACAACAAGTATGGTTTGTTGAGCCCCTAATGCGGTAAGACCCACTACTTCATTGTCCTCAATGTAGAAGTGGTCATAATTTGCTTTAGGTACATCGCCACCATTACCGCCTGTACCGTTGCCACCTCTACTAAACAAATCACAAGCAGTAAAAGCAAGAATAACTGTCACTGATAAGGCTAACACCAAAATAATTGTTAATAATTTCTTTTTCATTATCTTTTTCTCCTTTTGCAAAAAATTGCAATAAAAAAGCCGTCTTTGCTATATAGCAAAAACAGCCACTAAATATGATAAATTATTAGAAAAACTATAAGCTAAAATTGCTTGCTTGCTTGCTTGCTTGCTTGCTTGCTTGCTTGCTTGCTTGCTTGCTTGCTTGCTTGCTTGCTTGACTAGACTCTCTTTTAAGTATATCATATGGTTATGTGAATTTTTCATAACAACTATAGTATACTAGATTTCT
>Ga0131853_10001516_pt1 | contig 41463 bp, 30 predicted proteins | sample TergutLab28metaG_FD_92764 | JGI IMG/M metagenome (GOLD analysis project Ga0131853, IMG submission 92764) | Labiotermes labralis P1 segment gut microbial communities from Petit-Saut dam, French Guiana - Lab288 P1 (version 2) (version 2) | ecosystem: Host-associated > Arthropoda: Insects >...
TGTATTTAATGACTGTGATGGAAACAACTACATGTTTCGGCCTGTATTGGCCATCATCAGGTTGTCTAGGGAACTTAAGGGTTAGCTATATGCATGCGCGCGCGCGTGGTGTAGAGATCTCTAGATTTTAAAGTATTTTAAATAATCCATGCTCATGCATTAAGCTAATTAGATATGGTAATGAAACCACCAAACAACTTTAATATTTTAGATCTGTTCATTGATTCATAAAGTTTTGTAACATATCCTTTGCAATACACCTCCCTGAGGTTTGCCACAGGAATGGCCAAAATTTGTAGGATGATTGCTACATTTAAATTTATGTGCATTCATTGGTTTCATTACTACATATAATAGTTCTGTATATTTTAATCTTTATATTCATAGCTGGCATATGGGAAGACAAATCTGCTCTTAATTTCTTGATGCTTGTAATTATGATTTGTTAATACCATTTTGCCCTGCATTCTGTTGGTAAGACATGAACATGTGCCAAGTCTTTCAGCATTTACTTTTAGACCAATCTCCTTCCTATTGACTAGTAAACCTTATGTGTTTTTCTCTATAGTATATATGTTTTGTCAAATGAATTAACATCAACACCATAGACAGGAAGCTGATATATCACTTTAAATTTTAATCCTTTATGGTTTGCTTGGACCTTCGTACGTCGTATTAAATAACAATGGTGATGAAGTATCTCCTTATTTCGGATCATTCTGAATAGGAAGTGTATCAGACAAAAGTTTGCCTATCCATACTTTACCCTAGGAAGTTACACGATACAGACCTTACTGTTGGCATTTGCCATGTAGTATAGTGTAGAAACAATTAATGGTGTCTGAACTGCCTAGTGTGAGGTTTGCCATCATAAACATTTACCAACTTTCTTAGAGAACTGTTGTTGCAAATTACGTAGCTATGATTTATTGAACAACAGAAGTAAACATCACATTTTATGCAGCTGTGTGTCTGTCTCATTCATGTAATATTTTGACATGTTACTGGAAAACAAGTGATGCTGAATGTGGCTGTATATCCTTTCTCATATAAGTAAATGTTTATTTTACATTTTTTTTATCACATGTAATTCTGATATACTGTCAGTACACTTTGTGTATTTCTACATTTAATGCTGAAGTATTTTTTGTGCACAGAATTGTCTACAGAACATCTGGAGACAAAGAAGCAAATTGAAACACTGCGTGAGAGGTTTGGAGAGGAGAACTGGCTACACAGCCATGCTGGATCCTGTGTGCAAGATCTTCTTGGTCTCCACAAGACTATTACTGTATTGTCACCCACTCTCTTGACTGCAGCATCTAATGTGAAAACGGCTGCATTGCCTCAGAATGTTGCTACTGCGACTGAAGTTCAATCGGTATTCAATTATCATGCTGTGTTTTTGGTCTAGAGATTTAGGGAAGCTTTAAAAATTGTCAATTTTGTATTGAAACTTAAATTTACCATTACTAATTGAAGGTTAATTAAACATTGGAATTATTTTATATTCACTTGAATCATTGAGAGTAAAAATAACTTGTAACATTCTCTAACAATTAACCAAAGACCTTTGAAATGTAACATTATAAATGAAAGTTGTGCAGAGACTGTACTTTTGTTTGCTCTGTTCAATTAAAGTTAGTAGACGAAGTTGTTTCATGCCAATATTTGTATATTTATTTTAAAAATCTCTTCAATGGCATCAGAGTGTGTGTTGTGTTATTAGCCTGTTGATGCTTTGAGGAATATTGCCTCCTGAGATGTGACATGGTGTGGTCTAGTAGAAGTTTACTGCTGTTATGGAAGAACCTGCTTCAGCCAGCTTTAGAATGAAACATGGAGGCAGTAGCTTCCTCTTAAACATTTGTCTCTGCCCTACTGTGCAGCATCACATCCCTGACCCATGCATTCATCATAGTTATACTATGAGAATTTCTTTGAAGTGTGCCATCCCCATTGTGTGTATATAAACTAATAAGAGGGTATGTAGTCAAAAACACAAATATGTATGTCTAATTAGATGTTATATTCTTAATAACCAAAAAACTACATGTTTTGGCCAGCAGGTTTTTTCACTCGAAACAGTTGAGATTGTTCTATATAATTAGCATGACGATGTGTTGATGAAGGGATCTCGACATCAAACCCCTGTTGGAACGTAGTACCCCTATACTGAGTGTGTGGGTGAACCACTTAAATAGGACATAAAGGTATAACCATGTAATATCAAAACTTAGAACAAATGAAGGTCCTGTCCTGGGGAAGCTGCATGGAATATCTTCGTAAGGGTCTGGCCTAATTCCATGTTGCTTCCTTCTTCTCTTTTTGGGGTAATTTTCTGCTGAGAGGACTGTGTGTGACCTTGGTGGATCCGGTTATCACGTGGGGGATGGAGAAAACAAGTCTGTAAGAAATCCAGGGGGTATTACTAGTGGCACATGAAGGCAATATGGGTGTGGGATGCTACAGGGAGAATATGTGAAAAGTAGTACTTACTTGTATCTGGAGTTCCTTTGTATTTATAGGTTACCGTGGTCTGTCTTCTTGGTTGCTGTGTATCCTGTAGGTGTAGTATTGCATGTCTCACTCAGTCTATGCACGGTTTTTTTGGCAGTGTCACTGGTTGATAGTATAGCTATTCATTGTATCCCATTACCTGCTGGCACTGTACTTGTTGATCACTGTGGAACTTTTGTGGTGACACTTAGTCTTTAATGTGCTTAGCATAACTGTTGTCTTCCGTGAGGGTGGTGTTATGTGTTGTGAGTTGTTCCAATCAGTTCACCGTATCACTGTGGGATTTGTGCATTGCTGTTTTAGTCCTTGTGCGCCTCACCATTGTTCACTGTTTTGGTTTCGGTTAACTACGTTGTTACATTGGGTCACTGTTTTAGTTTCACTGTTTCAATCTGTCAATATCTGTTATGTGTTTTGTGTTGTTGGCACTAGATATTCATTGTGTTCTTTATGTAGGTGTAACGTGGTGTCTTTCCATGTGGTTTACTTCGTACTGTTTGTATCTGTTGCATTCATTTGTTTGGAGGTATGGTCTGTGTTGGGGTGGAAGGCAAGTGGTGTGACCTCTCAGAAAGGAGCCTGGTTTGTTGGGTAGGGGGGTTAGGGTGGGGGTAGGGGGTTTTGGGGATTTTATGGCTGGTGGGGTTTTAGCAGGGCCTCGAAGATCTTGTTGGGGGATATTGTTTCGAGTAAAAAAACCTGGTGATGGCCACTGCCGGCCAAAACATGTAGTTTTTTGTTTATTAAGAATATAACATCTAATTAGACATACATAGTTGTGTTTTTGACTACATACCCTCTTTTTAGTTTATGAGAATTTCATTTCTCATGTGTTAATGCTTTATTTGGAGAAATATTGTATTATGTGTGAAGGTTGCATATCAGCTGTTTGTATCATTTCTAATTCTGGACATGTGAAGTTTCATCAGTGTGTGGGAGTGACAGATGTCCTAAACATTCAGAATGTGGCCTTCCAGTGCCAGTATTATATGTATGTAGACAGATGCGGTTGTCTTTAGTGTTTTTGCCAGATAAATCCTTTATCTTAAAAGGAGGTTACATTTGTCTGAACGAAGAATGCTTCCTGGATTTGCCACATAATGGACACTAACCTTTTGCTCGCATTGTGAAATGACATTAATTCTTTAATTTAATGGACTCCATCCCCTTGTCTAACCCTCATTCACATAGACCCGAATTATTATAAGCGCTACATGTTTCAAACAAAACATTCACCATTAGGTGTTCTTTTACAAAATCTTAAAATCAAGGTAACATGTTTTACCTTGAGAAGTATTATACAGTATTACAGTTGAATTTGGAACTGCCAGAAAAGTAGTTAGCTTTTTTAAAATATGTCAGAATAAATCAGTAGAACATTTTGTGTAGGTAAACATTTGTTTGATGCATTTCGTATTCTTGGTGATTTAAAATGAAGGTATGCATTATCACCATTGTTCTCCAGTATGACTTAACAAATGTTGTTAGGAAAACCCCAGATTGTAACTGGCAGGGACACATTAGCTGTAAGAGTATGCTGATATTAACTTGTTGGACAGATGTGGGTCTAGAAGTCAACAAAAGAACAGTTGGTGCCTGTAGAGATTCAAGTTGAGTAACATTTGAGTACACTGCATAGTTTTATAGCTAAACTTCTGTGCTCAGTCAGAAGTATTTCAAGTGAGAAAATTAATCTTTATGCTGTAGAAAGGTCCTTTATTCCATTATCCAGTTTATTTCCTTTTTATATTTCTTTACAGAACAAGGAAATAAGTGATAGAGTTGGTGCAGCATATTCTCTAGAAGAAGTAAAGGTTACACCAGTAAGAGAAAATCCAGTAACTTCTGACACAGAGCCAGCTGTTGCCAGATTTGATGATGATATCAAGGAATCGTCACCAGAATCTGTGGAAGTTGAGGAATCAGAAGTTGAGGAGTGTGAGGAAGAAGATGAAGGTAACTGGTTACATCTTGCTGAGTTACCCTAAGGCTTCATGTGTCACTGCATTTTATATTTGTGTGTGAAAATAGAATAAGGCCCCAAACTTCATGCATGTATTATGTATGAAGCATGTTTCTTCTGCAGTAATTACAAGACTCTGCAGGGCATTTTATGGTTCTCTGGTAGTACGGGGGAATTTCTGTGTAAAAATAGGTACAGATTGTTTCTGACTCTTAGGTGATTAAAGGTGCACATAGGAAAACATTTGTCTGAGATATTTCCTATTGGGAATGATTTGAAAGTAGGAGGTGCATTGTTGGCTATGCTTTTCACCTTTGCTTTATAAAATACCATTAACAGGGTTCAGGCAAACCAGGAGGGCTTGAAATTAAATGGTAGACACCAGCTTCTGGTATATGCTGATGGTGTTAATATATTGAGTGGAAGCAAACGGGCTGTAAATAAAAACACACAGGCTTCAGTATTTGCCAGTAATGAGATTGGTGTAGAAGAAAATGCGAAGAAAACTAAGTGTATGGTCATGTCTCAAGACCAGCATGCAGGACAAAATCACAACATACAGATAGGTAATAAATCCTTTGAAAGGGTGGAGAAGTTCAAATATTTGGGAAGACCCTTACAAGTTAAGTTCTGTTCATGGAGAAATCAAGTGCAGTTTCAAATCAGGGAATGCTTACTGTCATATGGTGCAGAATCCTTTGTCTTCTAGTACGCTATTCAAAAATACAAAAGTAAGGTGTAGAGAACTGTAATTTTGCCTGTTGTTTTGTGTGGGTATGAAGCGTGGTCTCTCACTATGAGGGAGGAACATCACCTGAGGGTGTTTGAGAATACGGTGCTGAGGAAGTTGTTGGGGTCTAAGAGGGACAAGGTGACGGGGGAATGCAAAAGACTACATAACAAGGAGCTTTATGGTTTCTACTCCTTATCAAATGTTATTCAGGTGATCAGATAAAGTAGAATGAGATGAGCATGGCATGTGGCAATGTGGCACATATGGAAGACAGGAGAGGTTCATATGGGATTTTGGTGGGGAAACCTGAGGGAAAAAGAGTACTTGGAAGACATCAGCATAGATGGGAGAATAATATTAGAATTGAACTTCAAGAAGTGGGATGGGGAGGCATAGACTGGATTGGTGTTGCGTAGGATAGAGACAGGTGGCGGGCACTTGTGAATCTGGTAATGAACCTTTGGGTTCCATAAAAAGTAGGGAATTTCTTGACTAGCTGAGGACCTGTTAGCTTCTCAGAAAGTTCTCTTCTTCACGGAGAGAGAGGAGTATGAGCATGAGGCAACATCAGTATATGGCAGACTTTATGAGTTACAGTGCTATGGGTGGCAGTAATCTTAGTTGATACAGAAAAGGCACACAAGATTTTAGGTGTTTATCCTGGTGTATTTTATGAACAATGTTCAAGAAATGTAATTGAATCAAAAACATTAATCCTAGTGCTATTAATAATTTAAAAAGTTGAATTTTGGAAAATAACAGAAACCCATCATTGGAATTAAATTAAATAATTTATGGTAAAATATACCAACAAAACTAACAAATTATTGTGAAACTTATGAACAAACAAATTCATTGAATGAGAATGTATAAGATATTAAAAAACATACACTAGAAGAAATACTTACTTGTGGCAGTTGTATTTGGGTGGAACTAAAGTGTTTCTGGTATGTGTATGTGTTGTGGACACGTTCTTGGAAATGTGTTAGTTCTCTAATTACTGCTCAAACACAGAACCTATATGAGCACAGTCTCTCATTGTTAGGCACATTCACAGAATTGTGAAAAATGACTCGTGGCTTTGTCATGTCTGTTTGTCTTTCCTTATAGAACAACCCATCTCCCATTGGACGGATTTTCATGAAGTGTGATATTTGAGTATTTTTGGAAAATGAGTCGAAAACATTCAAGTTTCATTAAAATTGGACAAGAGTAACGGGTACTTTACATGAAGACAAATATATGTTTTTGATCATATCTTGCTCAGTTTTTCTTAGAATGACAAAAGTTTGAGACAAAAGTTGTAGGCAGAATCAAAATAAATCTTTTATGTTCCATGATTTTTTTTCTAATCGTGACTTTTGTGAGATACTGTGGAAAAATATTGTAGAGCTTGGCAGGCCACAGTTGACAATATGGTGCATGTGCATTGCATGCTGGATGACTAACCCTACAAATACTCTCTCATTATGTAATACTTCTGCGACAATGGTTGCATGAACATGCCTCAATATTACGCTATACACACTTTGTCTCTCTTGTTATAACTAATTGTACACATACCAGGGGAGGTGGAAGAATTAACTATGAAGATTTTGTTGTGACCTACCATCCTGTGAAGAAATTCAAATATGTGGGTGTGACATCTGAAGTGTCAAGTCTTATCTGTTGAAATATTCATTGCTAATGAACTCTTCCTGGTGTTTTGGTAAAGGTATTGTCAGAATATAGTTTTTCCCTCAAAAGATACTGTAATTTCATAAACTGCACAGTGTTTTATTGAATCATGTGCATTTCCAAAATCTGAAGTAGAGTAGGGTTAAACTGCACCAATGAATAGCAACCAAATTTGAGGTTCTCCCTGCGGTGTTGCTGAAGATTCTAGTCTTTTGGGCTGCTATGTCTTGTTAATTTTTATGTAGGCACGATTAAGGGAGAGTGGATTTCTTGGACTGATTGACCTAGAATAAGTGGGCACTATGGCCCTTTTGATCTCCAGTAACTATTTAGCAACTGGCAATCCAGAAGACTTGAATCTTCAAGGAGCAGTCTATTACATAAGTGGAACTTTGATATGGGCCAGTCTGTTACACTTATATTTAAGAGTCAGAATGGGAGATTGAATCCTAGATATGTGCTTGTAAGTGGAAGTCACTTGACACATTCAAGTAGTTCAGTAAGTTACATTATGGTGGATCTTAGTATAATGCAGGGTTTTTGGTTTGGTGTTACTGTCATTCTGCCATATGATCTGTCAGCCTTGTTTGTTTCCAGGTGAGGGTGAGGAGCAACTGTATCTTGTCCAGAGGCAGCGATCAGGAATTCAAATGACTGATGAATTCTTTCTGGTAGTGACAGAAAAGTATGTGATCAGCTTAGTGATTTAGTATGTGTTCAGTTGTAAAAACTGGAATGCAAACTGTTTGTGCTTCATGCTAGTGTCTGTGTTTGTGTAGTGGGATAGTTTTCAGCTGTCCTGTATATACTGTAACAAAGTAACAGGGAGTAGCAGTTATATACTGCTGGGTTTGATTCATTTATCCTAACATTTAAGTATGGTAATGATGATGAGGCTGGTATACGAGGTTTGTTCGAATAGTATCCGGATTGGAATTGTAGTGGTTGTTCACTGGGTGGAATGTGTTGACAGCCAGTCTTGACATGTTCGTACATGTCTTAGCAACTTATGACACAAGTTGCAAGTGGTTGCGTTTGCTCAGTTGGCTGTAGTAGGTAATGGAAGTAACACATGCGTTTATGTTGTAGCAATTTTTACAATGTGTGAAAGTACCGAACAATGCATTTGCATCAAGTTTTGTTTTTAAATCGGAAAAACTGCAATGGAAACGTATCAATTATTGCAGCAAGCATACGGTGAAGATGCAATGGGTCGTACACAAGTGTTTGACTGGGTCCGTCGATTTAAAGAAGGTAGAACCCCCTTTGAAAGCAACCCCCGCTCGGGATGACCGTCAGCATTGAGAAATGAGGAAATGATTGCTAAAGTTAGAACAATCGTTTGCAATAACAGGAGATTGACAGTACAGAGATAGCGGATGACTGTGGGATCTCCGTGGGCTCATGCGATGCAATTTTAACTGACAATCTGCACATGAAACGTGTGTGCATGAAGTTTGTGCCACATTTACAAACAGATAACCAACGTGAGCAACATCAGAGACTCACCCATGATTTGTTTGAGCGTTCATGTGAAGATGTGCAGTTTCTTAAGAACATTGTGACAGATGATGAGTTCTGGGTCTACGGGTACGACCTGGAGTCAAAACAGCAATCGTCACAATGGAAGGGTCCCATGTCTCCCTGACCAAAGAAGGGGTGCCAGGTGCGAAGCAAAACAAAGGTTATGTTACTGGCTTTTTTGATTCTGAGGGTATCATACACCACAAGTACGCTCCCGACGGGCAAACAATTAACAAGGAATTCTACGTGGAGGTCTTGCGACGTTTGCATGAATCAGTTTGCCGAAAACGACTGGAAAAATGGCAGGATGGTGACTGGATCCTGCACCACGACAATGCGCCCACACACACTTCACATCTTGTGCAGCAGTTTTTGGCCAAACACGGCACCGCTCAGTTGCAGCAGCTACCATACTCACCAGATCTCGCACCGTGTGACGTTTTCCTATTCCCAAGGCTTAAGAAAGTTGTGAAAGGACACCGAATTGAGGCAACGGAGGACATCAAACAAAATTCAATGAAGACACTATTAGACATCCCAAAAGAGGAGTTTGCAAAATGTTTCCAACAGTGGCAGAAACGTTGGGCGAAGTGTGTAGCTGCAGAAGGGAACTATGTTGAAGACAATTAGGGTTAAAACCCCATAAGCCTTATCTACTTCATGTACTGTGGTCAGTCCTGATACTTTTTGAACAAACCTCGTATACCGCTGGGTTTGATGCATTTATCCTAACATTTAAGTAGGGTAATGATGATGGGATTGGCAACAACCTGATGGTGGTGTTGGTGGTGGTGGTTGTGATTATGATGGAGGAGGCGTTGATGGCGATGATGATGATGATGATGGTAGATGCCAACATAACCACAAATTAAGGTGTACTCATTTATGTGGGATTGGTGGATCTACCTGCATTACCACACTACATTTTTGGACCTTTGTATATGTACAATTTTATAACAATCATAGCTACTAAGGAGGCTAAAAAGTATTTCTTAAGTGGGCTTCTGTACTGCTTATTGTTCTTAGTTACTTACTTACTTTCTTTCTTAATTACTCACTCACTCACCCACCCACCCACCCACTCACTCACTCACTCCCTCCCTCGCTCACTCACTTACTTACGTACTTACTTCATGGAGCAGAGTCCTTCTGGAGAAGTTAACCAGTTTTCAGCTGGTCATGAAATTCCCCACCTTTTATGGAACCCGAAGGTTCATTACCACATTCACAAGTGCATGCCACCTGTCCCTATCCTGAGCCAGTTTGATCCAGTCCATAGCTCTACATCCCACTTCCTGAAGATCTATCTTAATATAATCGTCCCATCTACACCTGGGTCTCCCAAGTGGTCTCTTTCCCTCAGGTTTTCCCACCAAAACCCTGTACATACCTCTCCTCTCCCCCATACATGCTACATGCCCCGCCTATCTCATTCGTCTCAGATTTATCACCCGAACAATATTGGGTGAGGCATATAGAGCATTAAATTCCTCATTTTGTAATTTTCTCCACTCCTTTATTACCTCATCCTTCTTAGGCACAAATATTCTCCTCAAAGCCCTATTCTCAAGCACCTTCAGCCTATGTTCCTCCCTCAATGTGAGCAACCAAGTTTCACACCCATACAAAACAGCAGGCAGAATTATAGTTCTGTATATCTTAATCTTTAATTTTTGGATAGCAAACTGGAAGACAAAAGTTTCTGCACTGAGTAATAGCAAGCATTCCCTGACTTCGGTTTGCTTTAATTTCTTCCTGAACGGAATTTTGATTCTGTAAGTTTGTTTCCAAATATTTGAATTCTTCCACCCTTCCAAAAGGAACTATTATCAATCTATACTGTGACTTCTTCCTGCATTCTGATATCGAGACATGACCATGTACTTAGTTTTATCAGCATTTACTCCTAGTGCAGTCTCCTTACTAGCCACTACCAAAGTTTCTGCATTTTCCTTTATAATATGTGTGCTTCCTCCCAATATATTAACATTATCAGCATAAACTAGAAGCTGATGTTTACCATTTAATTTCAAGCCATCTTGATTTACCTGAACCCTCCTTATGGCTTATTCTAAAGCAAAGTTGTAAAGCAATGGCAATAGAGCATCTCCTTGTTTCAAACCATTCCTAATGGGAAACATGTCATAGAAATTCTTGCCTACCCAGACTCTGCTATACATTTCAGTCAGATACATTTTTATTAGCCTTACCAGTTTCATGGGGATTCCAAACTCAATTAAAATATATACAAGACCTCCTTCCTAACTGAATCATAAGCTTTCTTGAATTCTGTAAAGAGCTGATGCACTGCTTCATTGTATTGCCATTTTTTCTCGAGTATTTGATGAATACAGAATATATGATCAGTAGTTGACCTGTTGCATAGAAATCCACGTTGATGATCCCCAATAATTTCCTCTGCATATGGAGTTAACCTTGACAGGAGGATGATGGATAAAGTTTTGTAAATAGTTGTCAAGAGTGATATGCCCCTATAATTACTACAGTCTGTTTTATCACCCTTCTTATAGATTGTTACAATGATTGACTACTTCCACTCCTCAGGCAATTCCTCCTTATTCTATATAGAAATAATAAGTTTATGGATCTCGTAGCACAATGTTCTACCCCCTGCCTTAATCAATTCTGCTGGGATTTGATCAATATCTGTTGATTTTTAACTTTCAGTTTTCAATAGCCAACTCAACCTGAAAGGCACTTGGCTCAGACACTAGTGGTTCTGCTGTGTGTATTACTGTCTGCCTAAGATCATTAATCCCATATATATTCAATAGCTGTGAGAAATATTTCCTTCACTGAGCCAAAATACTGTGGGAGTCTGCAACCAAATCACCCTTCTCATCCTTTACTGTATTAGTTCTAGACTTTTAAACCTTCTTTAAGTCACTGATGCCCCTGTACATGTTCCTAATATTTTTGATCTTACAGTAAGTATCAAGTTCCTTAATTTTAGCTTTCAGATATTCCTTCTTTTTGTTCTTGAAATGTCAGCTAGCTTCCCGTCTTACATTGTTTAGATTATCTACATCGCTTTGTCTTGGATCCTGTGCCCATTGCATTTTAGCTTGCTTCCTTTGATCTAAAGAACCCAAACATTCTTCATCAAATCATGGTTTATGCTGCTTCGGTTCATGCAGACCTAGACTCACTATAGCTGAGGTTTTGATATTCTCTATAATGTTCTCTCAAGCCCTATTTATGTCATTGCAATCACTTAAGTTCTTCAAAGCTGCAGACCTGTTTGTAATCTCAATCTGATACTGTTACCTAACCTCCAGCTCATTCAGCTTCCTGAGATTAAATCTTTCCCCATCAGACATCTGTGCTGCTTGTTTACTTACTGCCAATCGTTTCCTAGCTCTCCTAACCACCAGATAGTGATCAGTATCACAGTCAGCTCCCCTGAAATTTCATACATCCAGTATTCTCAAATGCCATCTCCTATCTATCAATATGTGATCAGTCTGGATGTGTGTCTTCCCATCCAGAGGTCCAGTCATACTGATGAATATTTTGGTGCAGAAACATCGTGCTCTTAACAATATTTTTTTATGTGGCGAAATTTACTGTTCTAGTGCCATTATCATTACTATCCTGATATAGACTCTCATTCCCTTTTGTCAGTTTGAAAATGTTCTCTTCCCACTATTGCATTAAAATCTCCTAATAGAATTTTCAAATGGTACTAAGGAAAATGATCCAAAACCTGCTCGAATTTAATTCCTCATAAAAACTGTCTTGAATCATCACTTTTCTCCTCATTTGGTGCGTGCACATTCAGAACAATGATATTACACCAGCAACCTCTCAGAATTATATATGACACCCTATCGCTAACAAACTCTACTGTCTTAACTGATGATACTATTCTGTGTTGTACAAAAAAAAAATCATGATCCAAATTGATGATTTTCATTTCCCTTTCCATAGAAAAAATTATAATCCCCTGCTCTTACTGTGCCCTCTTTGTCCCACCTAACCTCCTGCACACCCACTAAATCTAATTTGTTTCTTGCTAATTCTCTGGTTGTTGCTGTAAGTGAACCTGCCCTACACAGGCTTCTAACATTCCAAGTACCAAATCTCGTTTCCCTTTTCCTTTGCTTAGGTCATACCAAAGCATCAGTCCAGGTCCAAGGCTTACTGTATGAATGTTTAGTAACAAGACACGTTTTACGGTGAGGAATGGTTAGCCTCTCCCCAACCCTCAAGCTGGAGGACTACCCCTTCTAGGCTGTCTGCACTGCTTTATCAATATATTCGCAGCTACCCTCCATATTGGAGGCCATTCCTCCATATGGAACCTGGGGGTGTGATATACTGTGGTGACAGGGACCCACTTATCATGGTGCTGATTGTTCCTAGTGCACACAAAATCTCAACTGTGTGTATAGTAGCCCAGTAGTGTATTTTTACCTCCCTTGTACAGTTATGACACAAGGTTGGGTTTTGAAAGGCATTTTTAATTATGTTATACAGTTATGCTATTTGTTTTATTTCACCTATGATTCTTGCCATTTGCGGATTTCAGTTATCCTTAGTTTCCATCTGTGTCCATTTTTGCCATCCACATGATCTGGGTTTATGTATGCATATTTCTTTATTTGTGTACAAATGAACAGAATTGGTGACTTCCATACAAAGAAACTGATGTTTGTTCAGGACAGTGTTGTAATTAGATCTGAAGACAGGTTCTGATCTCCAGTTTACTACAACTTTTCTGCATTTTTTCTTCTCTTTTTATTGTGTGTGTGTGTGTGTGTGTGTGTGTGGTGAAGGATCAAGCATCTGAGATTTTGATGAATTATAGCAATGGACGCAATTCTTCTAACACTCGGCTCCTCTTTCTAACTGTGGTGTTCTTTAGAAATGTCATCTCGATGGTCCATGAGATGGTACTGTATTTCACACTGAGAATAAATCTCTTTAATACACACTGTGCCGGACTGTCCCTTAATATTTATCATTTTATGCCATACTATACATTGTTTGCAGGCAGCTGAAAGAAAGAGAGGTGCTCTGCGGAAAGACCCATGAGAGGTGGACCATGGCAAGCCTACTGAGCTGCATCAGAATAGATGGAGAGTCTCCTTCTGCCACAGTACTGTTGACATTTGACACAGTGCGTCGTGATCGCCAAAAAAGAGTGTATATTATGGATGAGAAAGATGCACAGGTGATAAGTGTACAACATTTACATACCCTGTTTACTGTTGCCTTTTGCCATATATTTAACACAAGTTTTTTATTAATGTGTGATTTACATTCACATCCTGACATTAATGCATTTAAAGAAGTGGGTGAGATATGGACCACATACAGGAGAAGAGAGATGTTTGTTATGTTCTGGTGGAAAACCCTGAAAGCAGCCTGCTTGAAGGACCTGTCATAGATGGGATGATAATATTACAGTGGATGTTAAATAAGGTGGGAGTGTGCGAGCTCAATTTATGTGGCTCATGTTAGGGGCGAGTTATGGGGTGATATGAACATGGTAATGAACTTTCAGGTTCTGTAAAATGTGGGAAATTGCTCTGCTGAGGAACTTCCTATTCTCCATGGCATTAATTAAATTGTTTCCATACAAATAGATATGATTACATCATCACTAATATCAGGTTCATGTGTAAAACAGTAACATTTGAAAGAAAGAGACAAAAACAATCTTAGTAACTAAACCAACAACTGCACTACTGGGGACCAAACCCAAACTGTCTTACTGCCTACATGTTTTAGCCCCTTCTGGGCCATTATCATTGTGTACCAATTAATCACAAGGTGAAGTTATATAGATACAGTGGAACATGTAGGAGGTAAATTGTAGACAGGGGTTACTCCAAAATTAAGTGTATCTTTTGGTTTAATTACTAAGAGTGCATTTTAAGCAATGCATGGTGGTACACAACATATTAAAAAAAATATTTTCTTCACTAATAAAGGTAATTACAATTGAATAGTATCACATTAATTACCAAAATTATTAAGGGCATATGGAATAAAGACTGAGATAAGATTATGCTTTATGGTAATTTTCAGTATTGAGGAAACAAGTGTTTATTGTTGTTTTGATCACAGTCACACTAAACTGAGGTATAAATGCTGGAATGTCAAAAATTTGTTACACTAAATGTGAATTATTGATTAAATCAGAATTTACTGAGTGTGGTAAAACAGTACAATGTTTACTGTTGGTTTTTGCAGTTAATTGATAACATATTTACTAAATATTAGATTTCAGTAGGTGTGGGAACACTCAATCTGGGTATCACTATACTTCTTTTCAGTGACGTAGGGATAAAGTTTACTTGGTTCTGACTGAGTGGTTCCCCCTTGCTGTGATTGGTTAGACTCAATTCTGAATTGGAATGCCACTACTTTTTGGTGATGTAGTGATAAAGTTTACTTGGTTCTGTGTTCTCACTTACTGTAACTGGGAAGACTTAGTTCTTTCATTTGGTCATGTTTTATGGACTGTATTTACTTATGTGATGATTTAATGATATAGTGTAATAGACTACTGGAACCTAAAGGTGGATTTTCTATGATTGGTCAAACCATTGGTAACTGTTTACCAGTTTACATGATGTAACATCCCAGAGAACTTGAATTTTTAGTGATATATTTTCCCCAGCATCTTTTCATTACACATTTCAGTCCCCCACCCACCCCTTTTTTTGTTTGTTTGTTTTTGAGAAACCAAGTTACACACTGACAAAAGATAAAGCTAAAAGTTGTCACTGTCCTTAATTAAGTAGTGCACCATGGAGACATATGGTGGAGTGAAGGTGTATCTCCATGAATTCTGAACCTCACTGGAAGTAGTAGGTGTTTGGCCAACCTCATGCCTTGGCTGCTTTAGCTCCAAGATAAACTCTCTGGTTCTTGAGCACCAGAGTTACTGTATACAATGTACAGAAAAGAAACATTTCTTGTTCCTGCCAGGAATTGAACCCTTATTCCTCAACCACTGAGTGTGTGTTTTAATTGCTGTAGGGACTGGTGTGACTGCCTCATGTGGCACAGTTGAGGGGGTCATGAAATGAATATTTTATATGAAAAGAGAAATTGATTTTCTGTTCTCAACAAATTTTCAGTTATTGAGCCAAATTAAGAAATCACAATAAGTCATTGTGTTTTTTAATTCATAATTTCCAAGTAGGGGCAGCCATTATGATTACTTGCCAGACTCCTAGCTGTGCCTCTGGGTCATGTAAACAATACAGTTGTCACACTGTAATGCTGGTGTGTTCATCCCTTACTTTTAATTATATTAGCAGTGCTTATGGCATAAATGTGTTTTTTATTTTTTATACAGCTTTGTTCGAAACTTTCTTGTTCCATTAAATGTATAGCAGGTTATGTGCAAAACTTGAGAGGCATGGAGAAATATGGGAAAGTTTTCACTTGAAGGGTTCATAAGTGTTGCCAAATTTTAAATGAAATTTGAATGTGTTGACAGTTCCATAAAAGGTAAAATAGGTGAAGTTTATCCAAGAACATTCCATGAAGGCTCACAGCAAGTTTAGCGGTATAGCTACTCTTTCTTTGACCTCAGCACTAGATGGGGCGGGTGGTCAGTGCCACACCCAGTCCACTGTACCCTGAGAAAGAGACCCATTACCCATTGTACATGAGGCTGGGTGGCAAAAGAATAAAATTTTTGGTAAAATATTGTTTATGATAATTTAATAAATATTTTTTAATTGTGTTGCCACAAACATAAATGCAGGAGAATTTATTATTAAATCTTAAGATTTGTTTGCATGGCTAAAAGTATTTGTTCAGTAAAACAAATGTTATATTCTGAATGAAGGCATCACGATGTGCTTATAATTCAATTTACGTTACACAGCATCTGTCAACACAATCTTTTTTATTCTTAAGCAAGGCTACATGTTTCAACTAAAAGTTAGTCATCTTCAGGCCCTTACAATATTTTTGTTACCAGATGCTTTGCCCACTTTGGGATCCCATAGTGTTTACAATTGTGGAATACATCTAGTTAAAACTTTCTAAAAAGGTTTTGATTTTGTTTATAAAGTGTGTTGTTTACAGATTGTGTCGAAACATTAAAATATTTAAAAATTCTTCCATAACAGTGTGTTGATGATCATCGGATATTCAACTGTGAGTTCCGTTGTCAGCCGTAATATGACACACAATCTGTAAATAACACGCTTTATAAACAAAGTCAAAACCTTTTTAGAAAGTTTTAAGTAGATGTATTCCACAATTATAAACACTATGGGATCCCAAAGTGGGCAAAGCATCTGGTAACGAAAATGTTGTAAGGGCCTGAAGATGACTAACTTTTAGTTGAAACATGTAGCCTTGCTTAAGAATAAAAAAGATTGTGCTGACAGATGCTGTGTAACATTAATTGAAACAAATGTTATAGTAAGTTTTCTTCATAGAGGAAAGTGGGAATGAAAGGTGCAATGTTATTCCAGTAACAAATAATTGTTTTATTATTATTAAATTTATTCTTCCATGAATATAATTGTATATTTTGTGATGGCATTATACTGACTTATTATGTGATACTTGCAGAAGCTTGTGCAGACTCTGGGCAAGGTACTGGATGCAAGACCACTGACAGCTTTGAATCAGCTTCAGTTTCGATGCATGAAATGTTCAACTCAGTTCTCTCAAAAACTGCCTCCTACAGGTATGCAGCAGGAAGGATGAGAAAATTTGTAGGAGTAGGAAATGTAGTGAGAGTAATGTTAATTCATTAGCATCTGTATAATCAAAGTTGAAGGGAGCACTCTCTGCCTTTTCCATTGCTTGTTTAGCACATTTTGTCTTTTATTAAAATGCTCGTGCTTTCAGGGGTGGAAGAAGATGTTATAACTTGTCCCTCGTGTAACAGCACCATTGTGATTGAAGTGGATGAAGTTACATTACATACACATTGCAGAAATGATGGAGGAGAGAAAGAGTCTTTTGACATAGGTGATGGACCACTGTCATCAGGTGTTAACTCTTCTCCATCTCAGTCAAGCATAGGTAAGCAATATGTGACTCTAGATTTGAATATTCATACACTTGGATGTTTACAGTCTTCTCGAATATGAGTAAATATAATTTGTATGGTAGGTACCGGCATTTCAGAACAGTCTGCTGCTTCCATCTTCAAGGTAGAGGTCAGTCACTAACATGCAGTCTAAAAGATTTTCTATGGATTGCTACTAAATGTTAAAAAGAATTGGTGTTTTAAAATTTTAGAGGCACGGTTCATATTCCATTCACAGCACTGAATGCAGGTGTACAGTAATTGTAACATAAATCCGTGTGACTCTTACCAAAGCTTATGACTTACATAGAGATGTGTGACTTTTTTCAGTATAGTCTCTTAGCATACTTAACTGACATTTTCTGAAATATTTATGAATTCCAGTGCCTTTAAATTTGTACAGTTAGTTCACTAGGTACCTTACCACTTCTAATTAATGTATGTTATTGATGTACTGAGTTAAGGTGATTATACTACAGTTTTTGGCAGTCCTGCAGATCCATGTAAAAATTTCTTTGTCCCTCTGTCTTTGCATATGAAAAGACTCAAGAACTGTTGAACATATTTCTGTGAAAATTGACAGTGAAAAGTTTTACTGAAATCTGACAAGCCATATAAATTTTCATTGGGTCAGACAAGACTAATGAAGACTTCAATGCATGGCTGTGCACATCTGATATGAAATGTACTAAATATCTGTCAGAGAAAAAATGTTTTGCACTGAAGTTTTAGGGAAGAGTGAAACATTTAGTTTATGACCAGCACACTTTCTGAATAATTATTCTGACTTTCAATATAATTAGTCAAAAGGAATGCTAGGTGTACATGTCTGAGTATGCACAGTCCACAGTAATCTTTCAAACGTAAATGCAGATTACCTTTCTTATTGTTGACAGTAATTAAACAGAACTTCCTCCCACTTGACCTTACAGGTCTACAAGTATATAAACAAATATTTAATTGAAATATAATTGAATATGCTGCTACAACTGATATTTTATTAAAACTTAAATTTTTTTTTGTATAATTACACAAAATAAAGTAAACATGCCAGAACTGTGGTACATAACACACATTGCCATCTTGTTTTGTTTGATTCTAGATGTAACTAAATGCACTGTTGATTATATGTATAGGCTTTGCAAAAAAAAATTCCAAACAAATGGGCCATGGCTAGGCTTTCTAAAGCTACTCTGCAAACTTTTCATCCCTCACTTGACACTTCAAGACTAGCTAGCCGGTTACAAATCATTCATGTTGCTTGTGGAGTCATTTATCACTTTCCTTGCTGGGTGTATGTAAAACTCCTTTGAAAAGTTAGGTTATATCAGGTTACAAATGTATGTTTGACCTTTGACACTTCATTATTCTAAATTAGTCAAAATAATCTTCATGAAAAGTTCTAAGAAAAAGCAACTTCTCATAAAAAATTAAAACTCCTAATCTAATGCACATATTTAAATTGTTTTATTTTAAGGAATAACCAGGGAATGTTCAGTGCTACTTAAATTTACACTATTTACACCATTATAGTTTCTATTACAAGTTTTGACCACAGTGTTTGTACATTTTCATCCTCTCTGCTAGTTACTAATTGAAGGTGAATATTTTTAAGAAGAATTTTTGCTCCACTATCCAATTTCACCATGGTGTTACTGTTCCTTACCTTTCATCACATCTACTAAAAATGCTGTTATTTGAATTTTGGTAGTGGGGAGAGCAATTTCTGCTCCTGTTTGGAATTTAATCCCTGTTGTCCAACTCCTAGGTAATAAGTACAATGACTAAGGTTCTGTCAGTAAACATGTAACTAGAGAAACATGCTGGAGTCACCATTGTCAGTGCTTGACTATGATTTGTTGTGTGAATATTCAACTGCATGATATCCAACTAACACAAGCCAAACCCATGCTCTACATTACCACTCAGGAAGGGCAGTGAGTGACACTGGAGCATCAACGGTGATGTGTGGTGGGGACAGACTCCAGGTGACAGCAATGGTCCACCACAGTGAAGTCCAGCAGCAACCTTCTCGTAAGATTCTTAACTTGCTCAGCTGTAGTTTTTTGCTTCTGTTTCTGCATGCTGTGTAAAATGGACCACAAGCAGGACAAAGTTAAAGCAGTGTAAGGTAGTTTGTGCACATATGTTTAATGTTAATGTACATGATTTCAGGTCTTTACCATGGTGTAAATGAGGTCTTTGTTCTTCTGGGTTGTTAGGTAGTGCTGATTGGTAGTTAGTCAATATTGGATATCATCCTAAAAGATCAAAGAACTAATGTCATGTTTACAGTACAGTATTCTTAAAACACATGTTCTGCTCTTCTCAGGTATTTTTGAGATTGTCTTTTTGTATCCCTTCATTTTGGCCTGGAGCCTTTGGTTACTAATGCACTCCATGCCGTAATAATTTTTTCATAACATTTCTGTTTGAATATTTCGCATACTGTGAGGCATGTGTAGCTGTATTGTCTTGATGGTAGATTGCCAAAAATATCTGCATTCTCTAAAGTGTGGAAATAGTTTGGGTAAAGTGGCTGTCTGGGAAGAACTGCACTACACATAACAACCTGGCAGGGAATGCGTGAAATGGCTTTTCTCATTTCACCATTTCATTTTACTGTTCCCTTGGAGCAGTTTATAGCAGTCTTTTAACCAGTATAAAAATTGGCAGTTTTTGTTGTTGCAAGAAACAATGCTATATCAAGAAAAAACAATAAAATTTTCAGTCGAACACAATTTATATCCTTAATCAGATGCATAGGCTGCATGTTTCAGATTAATTAACTAATCCATCATTAGGCCTATTTATAATGCTGTAGGCTAAAAATAAGATATGTTTGTTGCCAAAGAAATCTACTATAATGTGGCCTACACTGTTGAGTGTGACTTTTGTTATGAATTTCATGCTGAAAGATGAACATGAATGAAGAGTTTTGGGTTTAAGGTAACATTCTTTACAGTAACAGTATTCTTGTGTAGAATTGCTATTCTGAAGCTTTATCTTGAAAGTAAAACGTAATATGTTGCCTCTATCTCTGCATCAGTTTCCTTCACTTGGTGCTGTAGAAAAATGTTTTGCCTTATACAGATAAGATTTATTCCACCTTATTGCACACTTTATACCATATATAAGATACTCCATTGTATTTGACTAACATACTGGTATGTAGCCATCTTCAGGGAGTACACACAATGATCATATTTAGTTAAAAATAAATAACATTGTCAAAGTTTAAGGTAAAATGTACATTTCAAAGTAAATTATGATGTGTTCATATGAAGTACAGGATTATATGAACGATGACAGGATACAATTAGTAAATACTTTTTCATACATCTTTTGGTCTGTACTTAGTACAGAGTGTTCATGTAATGCATACACAACTTTGCTGCAGTATACAGAACTTTTAACTCATACTGAAAAGAATATGCTTGAACACAAGATTTATTTTTAAAAATGTAGTATTTGTTTGCTCTTATCTTTTATGTCAACATCTGTTTCATATGAACACACTGAAATTAACCGTGAAATGTGCATTTTGCCTAGTCTTGACAGTGTTATATATTTCTAAATAAACATGGTCTTTGTGTGTACTCCCTGAAGGTTGCTACATATATTAGCCAAAATGTGTTGGAGTAACTTATATATGGCATAAGGTTTGCAATAAGTTGGAATACATCTTGTCTGTTTATATATATATATTACTCATTGCACGGAGGATGTATGATATTAAGTATGTTGTGCCTATTTTTATCAGCTGTATCTGTAGACCCTGTGTCTGTGAGTTGTTCTTCATGTCTGTAGTCTCTACCTTGCTCTTTTGATTTTTAGAAAATTCAGAAATATATTTGAATGTATTAACAGTATAGCCGTTTCTTATAATAGATTGTATGGATATTGTGGCCTGTATTGTCATTTGTGTTGCTAAGGTACGTGTGACATTCTTATATATTCCTCATTTACACTCTTGAGATTTATGAAAATATATCATTTGATATGTCAGATTCTTGGTGTGGGGGTGGCTGTTGTGAAAATACCTGTCCTTTTGGGGTGTGATGTCATGGACTGTGGTAGATGTGAATTGACAGTTTAGAGGAATGCTTTCACCATCATCATTGTAGTTGAATAAGCGATGCACAGCAAATATGATGCTGATATAAGGACATGGTGGACCAGGGTATAGCACTGGCTGAGCCAGTGGGAAGAGGGAAAGTAAGAGTGCAGAGAATGTTAGGAACATTAGATGTTCCAGGTGTAAGTGGAGTCAACAGAAGGGGAGTGAAAAAATAGTCGACTTTCGGGGAGGCCTTTAGGAAAGGTGAAAGGAGAAGTACTAGTAACAGTTGATGAAGTAAAAATGAAAAATATTTAAAAATAAAATTAAAATTAAAATGAGAGAGGAGATGTAAGATAAGAGAATAAAGGAGAGTCAGGGGGCTGTTGGACTGGTAAGAGATAAAGGTAAACAGGCAAGAAAAGCATGCACCCAAAGGGAGCATTGTCTTGAATATCAAAGGATATAAAAATCAAAGAACAGAAATAAGTAGAAACAGAAAATATAATTAAGGAGTGTATGTGAAAGAAGAAAGGTGAGAGGGTTGTCGTAACGGCACTTGGCTGTGTTCTGGAAATGGGCATTGTGTGCTGGTTTTAGCAGGCCAGGCTGAGAACCAAATTCAGGGAGTATGTTTAACAGGTGTTAGATGTTCTTTAGAGGACTATGAGGTTTCCATGATGTACTTAGGCAGAGAGTAGCCTACTCTTTATGTTACCAGTTGTTGGCTGTTTTTTTGTGGTGTCCCTGAAGGTGCAATCTATGTTTATTAATTTTATGACACATAAGCTGGTTTTCTGGAGTTGCAACCAATTCCCCAGGTTGAATGCTGTGTTCAGCCATAGCTCCAATCTCCACTTTACTCAATGTTTTGTCTTTTCCTCTTGACAATCCTCCATTCATTTTTTTATAAATATTTAATTTTTACTTTATACTTTTATCCATGTCTTCACTTTCTGCCAAGGCCCTATCCCACCACACACCCCCTACAAATGACCTATTTGTAGGTCCTGGCCTGATTCTCTGTACTTTAATTTGTTTACTGTTCCCTAACTTGCCAGAGCTCTGCCTCTCCCTATACCTGTGTGCTAGTTTCTCTCTACCTAGATGACAGAGGCAGTAGGTTAATCTGAACTGTCAGTACATATCAATTAGATTTCACTTCCTTACACCACTGCAGATTACAGCAGATCTTAAATGTCTTGCATTTTATACTCATATGCATAATTTTAAGGTGATTGAGTAATATTTTTAAGCAATATGAAGTAAATCACACACCAAAATAAACTCATATACAGTACGTACTTGGGGATTGTATTGAAAACTTGTAATTTCAGCATTGTGGTCCAGTGTCAGAGTGTTCAAAGACAAAATATGTCTTAAAATTTCATCTCATTTGCAGGTGGATGTATGATGTCAGAAATACTTTTCTACAACCTACTGTGATCAACTTTGTGTGTATAACAGAATTGTAAAATATGGCTTCTATAATATTCACAATTATTTGACCTCCTTTCCCAGATTGCACCAAATTAGTCAGGACTATGGTAATTAAGGGTTGAAATTTACACCCTTAATCTTTATCCTGCTGTGGTAGGTATGTAAATTTTAGCATGTGGTTTATGAAAAACATGAATATCACAAAAACAAGGTTATGAAATAAACACTATTTTGAGGAAAATAAAACAGATTATGCAACTTGCCTTAAAATGCTGTAAATTTACTTGTTGCCTAAGTATATGCAATGAATTTCTAGGGGAATTTTTCCTATATGGGTTTGCATATGTGATTGCAGGTCTTTAGGAGGTTAAGTAAAGAGTGGCTTTCACTGCGCCATTTTACAAAACTTGTAACTTGAGAATGAACTTTTGTGGAAAATTATTATCCCAACTTTAACTGAGATGAGTCTGTAAATATGGAAGGTGCAGAAAATCATTTATTTGTCAAAGTAAAGTAATGCTGTCACCAAATTGGTTTGCACACAGTTGTTGCATTCTTAACAACATTTTGTAAAGAACCCCTGTACTGAGTTCCATGGAAGTCCATTAAATGGTTTGGTTGCTGATGTAGGTAATGTACAGATGGGTATATTCTTCATATAAGTTATATTTATTTTTACTTCATAAGAAGTACCTAAACTTGATGTTGTTTTTGAAAATATTATGAAGGTATGTGCAGCTTCAAGGAATGGACGATATTTATTTGTTCAGCTCATATATTTTTCTCTGGGCCTCGTCTCTAATAAATGAGAACATTTTTTATCTCATGAAATTATGTGCAGGCAGGAAATCCCTTGCTGGGTCTGAATTTCTTCCCATTAGAGGAAGAATGCAATCTGAAGTCTTCTTTTATGCAACAAGTCCTTCCCTTTGTTGTTATCTCTTTCTGGTCTGGTTGCAGTTTGACCATAAACACTTTCTTAGAGAGGAAGTGTTATATTCTGTCTCTTTAATCTATCAAGTAATCATTATTAGGACCAGCAGTTTGCATATGTGTTTATTTATAAGACTACCTTGATAAGTTATAAATTTCATTATTTTATGACAGTGTATAGGAACTTATGTATTCGTGTAAATTAGGGAAACATAAAATATCATAAGGAATAAGAATTTTTATTAGTTCAGTGTAGTGTATTTTCAAACAAAAGCTTGTGTGATGAGTAGGAGGTTTCATTAGTGAAACATAAACCATAGTGACACGTTCCCATTCTGCAAGATACATGTTGCCAATGTTTCGGACAGATCTACTGTCCATCATTAGGAGTCTCAACACATCTTTATCAAAAATAAATTTGAGAAACAGTGCATCTCGTTGAATTTTATTATAAGAATATATCACGATGCACAGACCTCTGAACATCAAAAGAGGTGTGTACGTTGTCATTCTATTTATATGAACATATTAGCAATTTATAGCTGGCTATGTACGAAACAGACAACTTACATTAAGTAAGGATAGACATTTTAAATGTGCTTTAAAGTTGAGTAAACCGGTTTTCTGTAGCCGTATACATAATGTTCAGCATAATATGTCATAATACTACACTGAGATGCTGGAAAAGCTGTGGCATTTTCTTTAGGTTAATGGAGTGATAAGACTTATAATGGTGCTTGAAATGAGGTACTGTTGCCAGGCATGTCACAAATAAGCCATGAGCTTTTTTTTTAATTGAAATTTATACTGTAAGACATCGACATAAGTAAGTTGGATCTGTGTGTGTGTGTGTGTGTGTGTGTGTGTGTGTGTGTGTGTGTGTGCACGTACACATGCATGTGTGTGTGAGTGTATGAGTAAATGAATGAATGAATTGGGTATTATTATCGTCATTACTGTTGCATTATCATCATTTTTTATCCTGGTTACTGAGTGTGTACTTCACTGACTAGCTGTGGAGATGTACTGTCAAACTACTGGAAGTTGGTGTAGTTTCCGCCGCTTTACGTACCGCATAGCCCATCTAGTAGGAAGTTCTGTTTCCCCTCTGCTCCCCACTTTCCATCAGTGGGCCAGGACAGCTCAGTCAGTAAAGTGACTCGCTACGGGCTGGATGGTCCGGGGATCGAATCCCGGTGGGGACAAGATTTTCCGCACCCATCCAGACTGGCCCTGGGGCCCACCCATCCTCCTCTACAATGGATACCAGGTCTTTTCTGGGGGTAAAATGGCCGGGGCATGGTGTTGACCACCCACCCCATCTAGTGCTGAGGTTAAGGAAAGAGTAGAGCTATACCTATACTCCTCCTATGGGCCTTCGTGGCCTGTTCTAGGGCGAACTTTACCTTTACTTTATCCCCACTTTCCGTCTTCAGCACACAGTCAGACAACAGTGATGTGTCTTCATCATTATCAAACTCCTGAGGTAGCTTCATAAATGTGTAAGTGAAGGACAAGGGAATATGGTGTGTGGATTAAATTTTGGAGTGAAATTATACTCTTTTTTATTTTAAATTTACTTCATAAATGCACCATAGCATTAATGAAAAGTTTGGAATGAAGTCATTATTGAACATAATATTATAGGTAGAATACAGCAGTTTATTGGCAAGGGTGTATTTCACAGCTGCTCTTTCCTGTGTCTGGTACAGGTTCAGCAGCCTCTCTGGATCCAGTTGCATGTTCTCCAAACAATATTTGGGCACCTGTGAAGCACTGGGATAGTGACATCGAGATTATTAGCAATCCCAGCCAGAGCAGCATTGAAGTGCTGGACGAACAAACTAGGTATGAATAAACTGCTGTGGGGCTTTGGTAGAAGTGTTATGTATGAGGAAGTGTAGATAGTTTGATGATTTTCAGCCTGCTGTTCTGTTGGAAGGCAACAAAGTTTATGATTGCACTATGTTGCCTCTGTGTTTGTATGTGTGAGTGTGTGTGTGTGCATGTCTCTCAATCTGTTCCCCCCCTTTGCATATTTTTAAACAGTTTTGAGTTAGGCATGTTGAATTTGGTACAAGTATGGGTGATAAATATAAACCCAGATAGCTTGAGAAACACCCACCGTAGAAAATTTAAAAGCTTGTATCATTTCTACACATTACGTATCAGCAATTAGCAAAATGCAGCCCTCCTACTTTTGTGATGCAGGCCACTATCAAATTTCAGAAACCAAAACAGAGAGATACAAAATTCAGTGAATAATTATTTAATCTGCATTCACAAAAAAATATTATTCATAAATATGTTGTATAATAGACTACAGCGCACAATATGTACTAAGATATAACCATAAGTTCCATCTCACATCATGCTACTGGGCAAATGGAACACAAATTATTTGTGTGTGCTTGGCTCCTTTTACCCAGAATTTTTTTTTTTTTTATAAGGGAGACACAAGTGAAGACTTATTAGGCAAGATTAGTTTCTGTTTTGCATGGTTAAGTCACAGTCTTTACAGATTAATCTGAAATAAGGTTTACTGCCTCAGTAATGACACCACTGATGACTGGTTATTATCACTAATCATGTGTAAGTAAAAGTACAGGTATATTTTAATGTGGCCCACAGTTTTTTTTCTTAAATGAGTTGGCTGTCATACCCAAAAGGTTCCTCACTGCTGTTATGTACGAAACTGTGTAAGTAATAATTACAAATTTGGTGACTTGTGAAACTAAAGGGTTATATCTGAAGATTTTTACTCATAAAAAGGGTGTAGAAAGGTAAGAACTTATGTACAAAAGTAAAATAAAATAACAACAATAATAGTAATAATACATGGAATTACATTTTGAGATTAGAACATCAAGGAGAATGAGCGATTACTGATGTGTCACTGAATGTTACATTTGCCATCTTAAGAGTGACTAAATCTGGGAATTGTCCTTGGATCCTTACATAGATCTGGCATTGGGTCTAGTGTGGGAAGTGATGTGGGATTGGTTGGAAAAGGACAATGGTGCTTACTAGCAGAGGAATGTTCTAAGGGTCATGAACAGAGGTGATGAGAAGACTTTTTTTTGGTAGCGTTGGTGGTGGTCGCAGTGATGGAGGATCTGCAGCTAACTCTTATGATGGGAGGCATTCAGAAAATGTGGGCAGGTTGGGGAGTGGAAGTGGACACAGGATTTTCAGTCTGTATCTGTTCTTCAAGTTGAAGTGTGAGTGTGTTCTGATATCTCATTTGCTTCTCTGACGATGTATGGTTAGTAGACCATGATGTTAGCTACAACCAGTGTTTCCCAACCTTTCTTCTATGGAGAAACTCCTAATTTAATATTTTGTATCTCAAGGAACCCGTACCAATGAATTCGTACACAGATCAGAAAAGGTTGATAGTGGAGAGCATTTCTCTTACCAGCAGTGAGGCTTCTCTGTAAAAATACATAACGAACACAGATGCAGTACAGATAAGTATAACCTTAAATACAAACTGACCAAAATGAAGAGGCAGTTGGTAGAGCACAGAGATGACTCCAGTATTACCAGTTGCCAAACAAATATTTCTGTGACACTTTGCTGGATATTTGGAATTTTTAATGGTATAGCATAATTTTTATTTGTCAATAATTCTTGTGGAACCTTTGACAATGTTCTGTGGGACACTGGTTGGGAATTAGTGGCTGTGGCTCATGAAGTCAGTTCTGTAGATTGTGTTGCTACTACTGAATTCTGGCCGTCAAGTGTACCTTTCATGTGAATTGAGTATTGTACATATACCTGCTGTTTCAAGTGACTAAAAGCACACATGTAACCATATTGTAACCTAAACCTCAAACAGACTGGCTGTCATATCTCCAGTAGAATCTCTGAGCACACAAAGGTACTAGACCGGACAGCTAGCATTTAGCAGTAGCCAAACAATCTACAGAGATGAGACCAACATCATTGTTGACAGAATGGAGGTCGTAGCTACACTTCCAGGCCTACTGGCTGTGCATCATCAGAGAATTTACATAGATGTTGAGACGTCTTCACTGCTGCACCCAGGAGGGTGGATAGAGACAAAGCAAAGCCCAGCTCCATCACTTCACCCCATGCCATCCATTCACCCCCCACCTCTGAACAACAGCTCAGTGCCTCCTATGCAGTCCACCTTTTTATTTCCAAAGTGAAGGAAAAAACTTTTTGCCCGTTTCTGTCACCCCCAAGTTTCCTAAAAAAATCTACTGGTCACCTCTGGTTGTGACTGTGTAGTTGCTTCCATACTGACTAGCAAACATTATGGTCCTCCACAACCCAATCAGGCTGTTACTACCCACTCCCTACCTACTGCTAGGTCTATATTACAGTCCCAAGATAATCCCTACATTTACTCATCCTCAAGATTGCAACTGTAATGTATGCTGAAATATATGCAGCCTAAACCTGAAAGCTGATTTCATGCATTTCCCCAGGTGTGAAATCCTAAGGATTAAGATATTAGAAATGTATTTGTATGAAGATAAGTCTGTGCAGTTGGGAAATTGGCTTTATGTATTCTTGGAACTCCTTGTTAAGCACATTCATGAAACAATTGCAAATGGTGACTTTGCTTCATTATGTCTGTCAGTCCATCTCTCCATCCCTCCATGTGGAACTGCTTGGCTCCCACTGGGTGGATTTTTGTGAAATTTGATACTTTGATATGTACTAAAATCTGTTGACAGAGTTCAAATGTGGTTGAAATTGGACAACATACCAGGCACTTTGCATGAAGACTGATGTACATTTGTGTCATTGGTCTTTGTAATGGCCACAGGTTGTGTTGTCTGTGGTATACAAGCTAAAGCTGAAGAAGCATTTATGATTTAAACATAATATGGAAGCACAATTGAGTCTAAACATGTTGAACAGAGCACAGCAGGGCAGACTGTTGTTAAAGTAAGAAGAAACTGTACAGGGACAATAACAGAGTAAACACACTGGAAGTGTTACTCTGCACATTTCCTAGTTTGTTATACATCAGTTGTTGCATAATATTTAGTCCCTAATGTAGAAAAACATAAGCCTCAAACATATGTTAATTATAACATAATCCAATAATGTTTAGACTTCAGAGTGCTGTTACTCCTGCAAGGCTGCAATTTCCAGAGGAGAAACAGATGTTGTCAGCGGCAGTCCCAACTCAGCGGCCTGTTGCGCCTGAAGTGAGCACTCATTTGATTTCCGTTACTGGTCTTACAGAGAGCAGTTCTTCCGGTAAGTTAATAATAATAATAATAATAGTGGCATTTCATATGTCATTCCCCTCCTTATTTTATTTTTTTAGGTGCATTGAAAATCCTATGGATTGCATAGTAACACCACTCTGTCCATCTGTCAGTAAAACAAAATCACTCTGTCCATCTTTTTTTACATCTCAAGAACTGTTGAAGTGATTTTCATGATAATGCTTGGAAATTCTATTAAAATCTGTAGGCATATTCAAGTTTTTGTTAAAATTGGACAGAACTATTGGACGTCTTGCATGATGAACTAACTATATGCATTTCTGTGTGCCTCTTGAGCAAAAAGTGTTAAATATTCTTTAGAGTGAAAAATGTATTAGAACAACAGTTGTAAAGAAAAATTAAGTGCATACACATCTTATGATCAGTACACTTTTATATAAGTCTAATAGTTTTCTGAACCAATGCAACAATAAATTAAATCTCTTGATAATTAAGTGTCCTTCCACTGAATTTGTGGGTCCATATGCTTATGTGTGTACATTTAATGTAGATATAATTTTCCATTGCAGCATAATTATTGTGCGAAATTGTCTGAACGAATGCTTGTTACCATAAATACTTGAGCATGGTATTTATGTTCCTTCTGTCAGATGTGGCTGTTAACTGTACACTGTATACTTGTATAATCTTGTTTAACAAAGGAACATTTATAACTGTTTGTGAAACTTATTTGCATTATCATATTATTTAGTGACTTATTGAAGTTTCTGTGTTTAGGTTCCCTCACTGATAGTATATGCACAACATATGAAATTTACTCAGAATCACTGTCAATGAGACAGGGATCCATGACAGCAAAGTTAGAAGAGACGGACAATGTAATTACTTTTAGTGATGGAAGCAAATGCGCAGACACCAATGTGAGTCTTGGAATGGATGATGGAGCTGAGAAATTATCAAGGGGTTCACTAGATGAATGTGATCATGAAGATGAGAGTCCATTATTGCTCTTCAGGATGCATGAAGAGAGATTAAGTCCTCAGATGAATTATGCTAGCATGCTTAAAGGTGAGAAAGTTAGCAGGTAGCTGGTACTAAATTTTGTAAGAAGATCAACGTTCTTACAATTTGGAACATATGATGAGTTTCTTTCAGAAGTGTAGCTTATTTAAAGGATATGCTTGATTTGATGCTGTTTACCACATTTTCCAATTAAACTGTAATCCTGTGGATGAAGATGTTAGTCTTTCCCCTCCCTGTGTGTGTATGTACGAGTTAGTCTTTCCCCTCCCTCTGTGTGTTTGTACGATAGTGATGAATGAAACTTCAGGGTTATAGCAAACTTCCAGATAATTGTTATATTTACACATGAAAATTATGTACAAAAATAGATCCTGAAGTGCTGTAATTACGGTGAAAGCTCTATCAGTCATTTCTGAAACAACAATGGATTGTTAACCATAAATGCAGCAAAATGACAGCTTTAAGTGTGGCAAAAAGATGAGAAAACAAAAAATGAACATGTTTCATTTTGCAGTTAGGCCTACAAAAATGATAAACCAATACTTAACTAACGCTTGCATGCAAATAATTTCATTTCCAAAGAAATCTGATAGCTGTTTAGTTTGAAACATTGTCATTTGAGATGAAACAGTGCCGGTTCCAAATTCAAACTGTTCTGTTTGTCATATCTAATAGTGCTGTATGCCAATGATTTAACAGTTACATATAGAGCAGAGGCTTTGGCAAAATTTATTCCTACTTCAAGGTCACATTTATCTCTCTCTCCTCATTGCCACTGCTGCTCCCATCCCCACAATCATCACACAGCTTCCCATGCTGGAAACACCATGTGTGGCAATTTCATTATCAGCAGCTGCAAAAGAACTTGTGTTAATATCCTTCTCAGTATTGAGCCCTGTCCAGTCCAAGTACAAGATATGCCTGTGCAGATTGGTGTATAATACACAATGGTGTATCTTGTGGATGAGTGGCGCAGTTTCCAGAACAACAAAATGTTTCTACCTTCCACATCAATAGAGTTACCCACTGCCCTTAGAAACTCTGTGAAAATTGGTGTGGTCAACCTTGCTTTTTTTTATGTGTGCAGTGTTTAACTTTTTTAAACAATGTTTTAACCAATTTGCCAACTGTGGTCAACAAAAATAACAAATAACGGGTATAGTAGCACTAAGTGACACAGCTGTCAATGGTCATGCTCACGGGGAGGCAAACAGAGTGCTGCAAATTTGTAATGATCGTAGAACATAGTCTGCAAGTTTCCCACCTTACATCAAAGACTCTGCATCACCCCCACCACTAAATCATCATTCACACTTGGCCAGTGTGTGGCAAACATTTGTAAATTAGCAGTAATTACTGCTATAGGCAGGTTACGGTTGTTGTATGTTACAAAATAGTTGTATTCCTTTCACTTCCTTTTTCTCAGAAACAATGATTCCATGAATACTGTATGTCAGGACCAAGAGTTCTGAATGCGAGATGTTTGAAGATTGCACTGAGGAGCATTACTTCCAGTGTAACTGTATTGTTTATATGAGTAATTTTTGGTCCCAGAAGAAATTAATGCTGCGTGTAAGAAAATGACACATATGGGAAAGATGGGTAGAGATTTCACCATGTTAATGATATTGACTATGGCCCCTCTTGAGAATGTTTAAGTATTTATAGGAAAATAGGAATTACTGTTTTATCCTTTATGTCCTTGTTTATGTTTTTAGTTCTGTCTTAACATTGCCATGAATTGTGTAGACTTGTTGCAGAGCGTAGGGTCTAAGCTGCCATCCAAGTCCTCAGAGAAGGTTCTTGAATCTGCCCTCAGAAATGACAGGGTGAAATATTCATATACGGACTTTTCTGTTGTTGATCACCGAGTGAAACTCTATCTGTACTTACATGTGTTCCAGCACAAACAGGAGGAACTTTTGTTTCTGCTTAGAGTAAGTATATTTGCTGCTATTAGTACAAGAAAAGTTGCCACACAATGTTTATTTCATCAAATAAATATATAATTGAAATACTGGTACCTCATAAGAGATATTGTCATAGATTTTACCTATTATGGGATTGATTCTGTGAAGAAATATGGTGAAACCCTCTTAAGATGCTTGTGTAAAAGTTCAATAAATCAAGCTGATAAAGCAGGAAAACATCTTCAAAGGGTGAGCATGAAAACATGTTATTATTTTGTACCTCTGTATTGAAATAGACACTTAGTACTTTAGTAGAATATTATTCCATATAATTTTATATGGCCAGTAAATTATTTATTTATTTTCATCCTCAAGCCACATGTTAAATCTTGCCTACTTTAGTGACTGACAAATTCTTGAACACAAGGCAGCTTATTTTTTACAAGCACAACTGGTGTGGCCACAAGAGTTCCATAAGTACTAATTCTGCTCTCTGATATTTTGTTTTTGTCTTCTTCCATCATATCTCTTCAGTTGCAGGCTGTTTGCATATTGTATCCAAGGTGATATAACTATATTTAAAGCTGACACAGGACTATTGTTTTTTTCAGTGATCTCTTTATGATGAACCCTGCTTATAATGTCCAGCTTTCCTTGAATTCACTGCAGTTTACATTTTATGCTGCCTGTTGATGTAGTAGCCATGCTGATCACATGCTCAGTAGTTAATCAATAAAGGATGAAAACTGTAGGCACATATTCAGTGTGAAGGGTTTGCAGTGCATAATACTTCAGAACTTAAATTGACACAATTGCACAGACAGCATTCTCCTTTAAAACCCACAGTTCACCTTGTAGATTGCTCATGTGCTGTGAGGTTGCATCTTTCAGATTTTAGGTTTTTTTAAAGTGCATTAAGAATGTTTTAGATCTGAATTCCCTTACTAGTTGTTACACTTACATTATCACAGTGATCTGTTATAAGTATTGTAATAGTAACTAGTCTCAAACACTAACAGGCTGCACATACACAATCTACTCCCTGACCATTATGACAGACCACATTGAAATGAAGCCATGTAAGGGTGGCTATTCAAAATTTGGTCCATGTATGAGTTTTCTGTACAGAAAGTAAGGTCAGTATACAGTCCAAAACAAGAACAGTCACTTGATGAAGCCATGATCTCATGGCAAGGTCGCCTGAAATTTAGAACATACAATCCAAGGAAAATAACAAAATATGGAGAGCTGGCGAGAATGGTGTGTGAGGCAGTATCGGGTTATATCTGCAGCTTGGAGATAAACTCAGGGAAAGAAGTTGGAGGAAACAGTGTTATCAATTTTAGAGAGAAACTTGGGCCAAAATCATCACATCTATCAAGACAATTTTTATAACAGTGTAAGATTAGCTCAAACATTGTTAGACAGAAACGTGAGCGTCTTCGGCACTTTGAGGGCTAACAGGGGCATTCCACGTGACCTAGAAGAGAAAGGCAAGTACTTGAAAAAGGGCAGTCAGCTTTGTGGAGGAATAGTGACGTAATGGCGCAAGTGTGGAAGGACAGGACTTGTGCGAATGATAAGTACAATCCATTACACAACAATTGTAAACAAAGGGAGGAAAGACAGGGAAACAACATGGAAATAAAGACGCCTTTTGCCATTTTCAGTACAGTAAATTCATGAAGGGCGTAGACAGGGCAGTCCAGTAACTCTGTTATTACCCAGTTCTGAGGAAAACTGTAAAATGGTCAAAAAAAGTTGGTACTGTATCTGCTAAACTGTGTGTTCTTCAGTGCATTTTTTGTATACAGGACACTAAATACAAACAAAGTAAAGTACAAGAACTTCCTGCACAAGGTAGGAAGGTCCTGGATATCTGAAGTCCAGAATTGAAGTGAGTCAAGTTCTGATGACCTTCAATTGCCAGAGAAGGAGGCCTAAACAGGACCTGCCAGGCAGACTCTCTGGTGATTTCAGAATACACAAACTTGAAAAAATTGTTGGTGGTGGGGAGGGAAAAAAGAAGTATCCTGCAAGATAGTGTAAAGTGTGTGCTGCACATAAGAAGCAAAGTGAAACTAGAAACATTTGTAAATTCTGCGTTCTTCCGCTTCACAAGGGTCTTGTTTTGAGAAATACCATTCAGTGACAAACTACTGGACTATCTGTATGCAGTTTCTGAAGTCTTGGGCTCAGGAGCATAATCTACAGTGTCAAACTGTACATAAGAATGTGTTACGGGGTTGAACATTCAAAGTGTTTAAAACATCCGGGAAATGGGGGTATTTAATTGAAAGACCATCTGGTCGCCAAGGTGTTAAGTTGTCACTACTGAGGTTAATAGAAGTTCTGATATGTGTGTGATAATGTTGGTTCCTCTGAACACTGCACATATTTACCTAGTCATCTGATTTTATAGCAGATGTGGAACCGTCACTTTCTTGTTACAGGCGCAAATCATACCACAGTCATCAAGCTTGTCATTTCCTGGCTGTCTTGTCATGTCAAGTAGGAAAGTTTATGTGCTGCAAATAACTGGTGAGGAAGGGTGAGTGTTAGTGCTGGAGACAGTACCATGAGTTGGTAGACAATATTGTTGTTGTTGTTGTTCCTATGACAGATGGTGGAGAAGTGATCTCATCATCACTCTGGCATCCCATTAGAGTTTGATGGTGTTCTTGAGAACTTGTTGGTTGGTAGCAAGTTTAGGGCAATGCAGCAGACGTTCCTCATCTGTGGTTGAGTTTGGCATTTGGCATATTGTGCACTCACTAGACTCATATATGCCACTCTTTCTTAAATGAGCTGCTAGACAGTCATGCACTGTCTTGAGTCTAAAATTTGCTACCGCTTCCTTCCTAGGTTTGCCTTTATATTCTGCCCAGAATACAAAGGCAAACCAGGGGGTACTGGTAGACAATATAATGTTTGACATTTGGCATACTCTGCATTTTTTATGATGGTGTATGAGTATATGCTTTGAAAGATGTGTGCATAATAAAATTTGTTGTGTTTCTTCATCTCTTGGACTGACTGACTGGTACTGGCTAAGAGGTAGAATTTGGTGGTGGGCTCCTGAGAACATGGTAATGAAATTTTGGGTTCCACAGTATTTGTAGACCAGTTACTTGACTAACCTTTCCAGAAACGATACTGTCATGAAGTTGTATATGTTCACAATATTACTGTGGCTTATGGTGAACATAGACAAAATACTTTTTTATTTATTTAATTCTAGAAATTCTTTACCATGAATTTTATGTTCCTCCTTACTTATTGACCCTGCTTGCTTAGTCTGCTATATGACCTTGGTATTGTGGTCACCATAGTAAGAGAGCCAAATAATTGTTATTTAGAAGAAAGAAATAAATGCAAATGGAAAATCAGTCCGCATTGCTCATTTCCATCATGGCCCTAACAGATTTTATTAGTAGTTGTCTGTGGATGGAAATAAATTGTGTTATATTAGTGATTTATTTGCTATTAGGAAAAAATTATGGGTTCTAGTTGACTGTGAAAATTGGAGATTCTAATGGTTACAGTGCTCTGTGGATTTTCTTAGTTTGGGGTGGATTATCCTGTTAGAAATTCCAATTAAACACTAAGCACTGGACCAGCATTGTGTTGTGTATGTCTTGGATATGTACAGGGATGATCCAGAACAGTGGCTGCGCACAGTAGAAAGTAGTCCTGTTGAAATGCTGATGTTGCTGTTCCCATTGTTGTGGCAGCAGGGAGTTGGCATGGAGCTCTTGAGGAGAGGAGAACAGCCAGCCAATTTTTTGTTCATCTTACAAGAACAGGACCACACCATCAACTTCTTCTCCTTTCTGTTAGGTAATCCAGTCTGCAACACTCTGCTAAGCTGAAATATGAGATTCAGTACCATATAGCTGAAAGGCATTTATCTGTCAATTTTAAACATCAGTATATTGAAACCAGATATTTGAGTTACATAAATACTGTAGTGTACAGATTCCATTATGTTAAGATCTTTTATAAAGTGCATAATTGAAAATAATAGTTGTTAATTTTTCTCCAGTGAGCTTGTCTGTGTAAAATTTACTGGATTATAGTTGAGTTATGAAATTTTCCTGGAATGCTTCTAATTTTTTTTAATTGTTGATTCCTGCAAGTAAAAAAAGGAAGAGATCCTTTGGGCACTGGCAAGCAGACCAGATTGACTACAGTAACCCTTGTAAAGTATGCTATGTGCATAAGCTCTAGCAGTTGAAAATAGTGATGAAATTATATTAATGGTGAATACAATTACACTTTTATTGATTACGTGTTTAAACATTACTATAGCTTGTTTTTTGTCTTTTTATTTGCTTTAAAATTTTGTGACAAATTTTATTTGAAATATGTAGTACAATGTAAAATATTTGTGAACTTTTTCAGTAGCCACTGAGAAACAATGTACTGGTTTCAGCTTAAATGTTTGAGCGTGCCTGTGTATACATGTGGGAAGAGATGTGTTTGCATCCAGTGTCAAACTTTAAGGTTCCAGGACTGACAAAAGTATGGTTTGATGCATAAACTAGTTGTAGCTGGTTTCAGTTAGTTTGTACTATGACTTGCAAGGATTTGTGGCAAGAAAGTTTCACCTCAATCTTCTTATCTGTTATAGCCCCACTTGTAAGTTGCATTTTTGTATGATGTCTTGGAGCAGTTAATGAACATGAAGTTTTGCTTCAAACTCAGGAAAATAGCTACAGAAACACACAAAATCTGTTTTTGGAAGTGAAACTATACCTTATATGTGTGTCCTTTATTTCTTTAAAATACTTAGATGGACTCGAGGATCTTGAGAATGTTCCAAAGATTCAGTGGCTGTCAGCTGCTCACAATCCGGAAACAGTTACAAAAGTTTATGAACTGTTAGCAGAGACTATCAAATTACCCTAATATTGTATCTTTTGTTGTACACTGTGTCCCAGAACTCCATTGTTTGACCTTGTAGACTTTTCAAGGACAGCTGTCACAATGGAATGTGTTTCATGTTATACCACTGTTTTGAAGGATGATGGTTTCTTCATCTTCAGGGTCAAGCATTCCAAGGAGACCCTGAGGATTAACCATTACTACTGACATTTTAATGTTTATCTCAGTCCCTGGCCAAATTCTGGGGAAGTACCTTCAATTGTAACACTGCTAAAATAAATGAGATGGCAATAGTGTGAAAAACCAATATACACGGTGAGGAAAGTAAAGGTAAAGTTGTTCATGTGCACATGGCATGAAGGTATATGGGAGAGCAGAGTTATAGATACTCTCATTCTTGAGGAAGATTGGCCAGATTTATGCCCTAGCTGTTTTACCCCCCAGGGAAGGGGACTCTGAAACACTGCTGAAGAGGACGAAATTTTGCGTCATCCCTGTGTTTGTAATTGTTGAGTTGTAAACAGTACTCATATCTAGTGTTAGCATATTTCACAAATATGAAATACTGTTTGCTAGGGAACAATGACAGATATGACAACAATGCAAAACTTTGAGGCTTAGAAAAATATAATTTTTGTGCTGCCCAGTATATGCGTTACTACTTAGTGGAACTGTAACACCTTACATTCTGTGATGAACAAATACAGTACATATGAGCACTGGATATGTTAGCGCACTCATGATACTGTTAGGAGATGCTACTAGAAATTATTAGAAAAATGATGCAACAAAGAAGTTAAATATACAAATGACAGTTGAACATGTTGCAATGAATCTGTTTATTTAGTTGGAAGTTACAAAAAGTTCATTCTTTTGGAATTTCTATTTGTTTTACATTATGAACTTGATATGAACTGAAAGATTCTTGCTTTTATTTCTCATGATTGGTACTGTTTGTAATACACTTCTGTGACGTTATTAATCTTATTGAGTTTAAGATGAAGGTACTTGTTTAATGTGCTTCATATGGTTGTCGCTACACATCTTTGAGATACTGAATTACATGCTCTGTTACAAAACGTTTGAACTTTAAAAGAATGAACAAGATGTTGTTATTGATGACATTACCCAAATATAAGACAAGAACTTTTTCATTATTCATTATGTGAAAAATGTAGATTGCTTTATAATTGTAACAAAGTTTAACATGTTTCGTGTAGGCATTTTCCTGGACCTGAATATTATGAGGGGGTTGTATTATGTGGTCTTATTTCATCGTAAGAACTTTTCTTGGCTTTTTGAACAGGTGTAGCATTGCCAGAACGTTGCCGAGTGGAACATGAGATGACACAGAAACAGACTATGTTAGTGCAACAGCTGCTCCTGTCTGTAGCAGCCAGTGATACCACAGACCCAGCTATATGTATGTGTGCTGTGTCATACAGTTGCAGAATCCAGAGAAATGAAGGTATGATTGGTCCAGTGTGTAATACCATAGAGGTTCTTGATGTTCTTTTGCGTGGTGTAGGATGGTAGTTGGTTACTGATATTATGGGACAACAAGGCAGCCCTATCTTCAGCAGTCAGACTTTGTGGACTGCATGCCCTTTGAAGATTGGACTGATATGTTGTCCCAAAATGAATGTAATGAACTACCATCCTGTGATATTCAATATCTCAGAAGAGTGAGGACCTCAACTACACCATGGTAGAAGCCTGCAGTCTCGCCTATAATAATGTAATTTGTTATTTGTACCACTTAAGAAAGCTGCTGGGGTTCCTGTTTGATGAAGGGTAAGACATTGGCCTTCCATGCAGAAGGTTTGAGAGTTAAGAAGTGTCACAATGTGAATTTTCCCACTTGTTGTTTTATGTTTGTGTATGTGGGGAAGTATCAGGCCAGCTGCATGTCTCGTTTTACGTGGTTTCATTTTTGCATGATTTCACTTTGACATGGCTTGAAAATTTACACCACTTTTTTAAATTTACACAATAATTGTTGGTTTAACACGATTTGACATAGATGATCAGTGGCTGCACTTCATGTGTTGGAGATGCCATCATTCATGTGTATGGATTGATTACGTCGGTGATATAATCACGTGGCTGATGTAGTTCCGTCTTCAACAGCATTGGCTTTTGTTACCAAAATGAATGAAAAACATAAATACATAAATCTACGTCACCTAGTGCAGTCCAAGTGAAAATTTGGCAAGAGACAGTCCATAGTGAAAAGTAGATGTAATAAGCCGACTTGAAAAAGTTGAACAGATTGTTGACAAATGCCATAATGTGAGATTCACTTATATTAGCATACGTAGAATTCATGGTAATACTGATAGAATTACAGAAAGTGCTAGGTCATGAACTAAAGTGTTTATGTAGCAGGACTACCACAGTCCTAGCAGAATGAACTGTACCAAAAACTATTGATGTGAGTTTCGTACATTTTTATTGCATTAGAAATAAAGTAATATATATTGTATAAAAATGTATATATACTGTATATACAGTACATATATTTTCTAATGTGTTCAGTATGTTTCTGTGCTATTTATAGACAAGTTTGAGGTTGAAATGGGAGCCATCATAGTTACAACAACGGACCTCCTTCTCATGATGGACAATTTACAGTGGTTATTTCCGAAACTGGCTACAGCTCCACAAACTTATTGTGCTCAAAAGATCATTAATCTAATAGAAGTTGTGAGTATGCAATAGTACATGTCTTTACATTGCAATTTTCAGCATTTCCTTCACTTTTTTTTTTTACATGATACTTTTTCACTAAAGATGTCAGCATTAGACATTATGCATGTTGATGCAACAATGTTAAATATTTTTCACAAGTTGCACCGTTCTTTCTTGGTGTGGCTGAGTCTGAATATCTGACTTTGTAGAGAATTCTGGTACTTATATACACTATAATCAACTGTGGAAACGTACCTAAAGTCATTTTATTCATGTAAATCTTTATTCAGTAACTGTATAAGCATAGGTCCATTAGTGTAAAGTTTCCCTGGAAGGTGTGCTGTTACAAATGCCCACCATTAATGTCAGTGTGTTATTGCCAGTATACTAATAACCTGTAGGCTGTTGAATCTTTTTACATTTACTTACAGTATTTTTGTGCTGTTTGTCTCCACCATTTACAAGGAAGTTATTTATATAAATGTGAAATGAAAATTTTGACCAAAACTACATTCCAGGCAAGTGCATTTAAGTTTACAATTTATTATCTCAAATTTCCTACCCCCAGGTGTGTTTATAAATGGACTGTTGTGGTTTTCTAAAATGAACTAGGCTAATGTAAGAAAACTTTCACCTTGAAGCTATGAAACTGGTAGTTTGATTGTTTTATTACATGTGTCTACATGTATATTGCAAACATAAGAATAGGATATGGCTTCAAAATCCAAGATACCTGATACAACCCAAAGCCCACATTTTGGAGCTTGTATTTGACCCATTATCTGAGATGTTGAAGAGATTGAATATCAAGTTACACCCCATGTATACATGGGGCCTCCAAGTGACCAGACAGTCACAAGTGTAAAAGAAAATGACATACAGGAACATTCTTATATCGAAAAGAGGCTATTCTGTTGTGGTATGCAAAGCTGATGGTTGAGACCAGTTCACTAGTGGAGTCAAAACCAATAGGTATGTTACAAAAAAAGATTTGTTTTGCTGTATTCTACATTGCACTATAGATAAAACCAGTGGAAACCAGCAAATTATTACAGTTCAAAGAGCAGCTTGTGGTCTCTTAGGATATCAAAGGTGAGTGGAGGTAGGAGAAACAAAATGGTTTGTTCATGTGAAAAATGGGTAGAAGAAGGATACCAAGAAAGGTTTTAACTTTAAAATTTGAAGGAAAGAGAACTCAGAGCTTTTGGAAGACATCAAGAAGAAAGGAACAAGCTGGTAGGAGAGAGAAGAGATGGGAAATTTTACAAGGCACACTTAAAATTTTCTCCATATTTTAGTAATAAATGTACATTTTATCCTTCTTGATTGTAGGACTGTAGCTAGAATACAGAGGAAACTACAAGAGTGAAGCTTCAAAGTCTCATACTAGTAGAGGGTTGCACTGAAACAATAAGACCCGATTTCAGTGCAGTGCAAGTGGAATGATTCTTTTTGTTGTATGTGTGGGACATTGGGTAGAACTATGGAGGCTGGAGAGTCACACAGCCATTCATATTAGTTTTCATGTGAAGAGGTCATTATATTTGATTTGAACCAAAGCTGAACAGTTGCATCCGAAGTTCCCTATTATTAGATTTTATGAGGGTCTGTTTAGTGTCTCATCAGTTATTATATGCATGTGGACAGACACAGAGATTTTAATAGGAATTCTTATGCGTTTCAAAATTCAAACTCAAAATCAAAAGAAAATACATATTAAAATTCAAAACAATAGTATGTGTGTGTGTGTGGCGGGGGGGGGGGGGGTGGAACAACTTTGAAAAAAAAAAAACAAAAGGAAGGGAGGAAGAAAGGAGTAACTTAAAAGGGTAGAATAAGGAAAACATGAAAA
>Ga0131853_10001517_pt1 | contig 41453 bp, 36 predicted proteins | sample TergutLab28metaG_FD_92764 | JGI IMG/M metagenome (GOLD analysis project Ga0131853, IMG submission 92764) | Labiotermes labralis P1 segment gut microbial communities from Petit-Saut dam, French Guiana - Lab288 P1 (version 2) (version 2) | ecosystem: Host-associated > Arthropoda: Insects >...
ATGGTAGAGGCTTACTGGCTGATCGGCGAGCAAATTCACCAAGCTTGCGGCGGAAACGACCGCGCTGAATACGGCAAACAGTTGCTGCAATATCTTTCCAGACAGCTGACCGCTGAATTCGGGCGTGGCTTTAATGAACGAAATTTGCGCAATATGCGCCAGTTTTATCAGGCGTTTCCAATTCGGAACACACTGTGTACCGAATTGAGTTGGTCGCACTATCGCCATCTGATGCGCATCGCCAACGAAGAACGCAAGGCGTTTTACTTGGATGAGTGTGCGAAGTCCGGCTGGAGTGTACGGCAACTGGAACGGCAGATTAACTCGCTGTTTTATGAACGGCTGCTGGCTAGTCAAGACAAACAGGCTGTTGTCGGCGAAGTGCAGTCGCTGGAACCGAAGCCGGAATATGAGAAAATCATCCGCGACCCTTACGTGCTGGAATTTCTTGATTTAGACGCCAACCCACACCACTATGAGGGCGAGCTGGAACAGGCGATTATTGACCACCTGCAAAAATTCCTGCTGGAGTTGGGTCGTGGTTTTTCGTTCGTCGCCCGGCAAAGGCGCTTTACCTTGGACGGAGAGCAATATTTCATCGACCTCGTTTTCTACAACTACATCCTGAAGTGCTTCGTGTTGATCGACCTCAAAGTAGGTAAGCTCAAGCACCAGGACCTGGGCCAAATGCAAATGTACGTCAACTACTACACCCGCGAATTGATGAACGAAGGCGACAACCCGCCCATCGGCATTGTGTTGTGCGCCGGCAAGAGCGACGCGGTGGTGCAGTATACGCTGCCGGAAGACAATACGCAGATTTTCGCGTCCAAATATATGACCTACCTGCCCAGCGAGGAAGAGCTCAAGCGGGAGATTGACCTGCGGGACTTCGAGCGATGGGATAGGGAGGAAGGATAATTTGAATTGTATTACGAGAAAACGCTTGCACTTGGGCTGGGAATCTGTTATACTATATGAGAATCGCACGTAAGGTGAAGGCATCTTTTTCAGAGCACCATTACACTCCACCTAACCACAAGGGTTTTTAAAACCTTTGTGGTTTTTCTATGCCCAAAATCATGCCGCGATCGCAACCACATCCCACTTGCTGCTGCATCACGCCCTGTTCTTTCTGGCGGTGGTGCACCACAACCTTTTCGATGAACTCATTTGTCATTTCAAGCGTAAGTTTAGCGAAGTCAGCGGTGTAGCATCGCACTAACGCCAAGAAGCCGTCCAGATTCATCTCATGTGCCTGTTCCGCCGCAACGATTTTCTTCAGGTGCCGGATGCGTTGCCGCAGATAGCGTTCTCGTCGTCGCTGTCGTTCAAAGTGTGACCTCAAGCATAATCCCCGTGCAGGGCGTTTCAGCTTGGCATAAGTAATTTCAGTGTACTCATTTTGCTCATTGAGCAAGAAGCATTATTATCTCCAATCAATTTCGTTGCAAGACAAACGTTCTTTGGTGCATGGGTCAAGAAAACGTCAAATTTTCGTCATAAATTGGCGCACAACTGAATTTTTCGCTTGTTTTTTTCTTTCGCTTATGGTAAAATAGAGACAAATTTATCAGGGGGAAAACTACCATAGCTATCAAAAGCAATCTTGAAAAACATACTATTAGAAGCGATGTTTAAGAGAAAGAATGTAAAGAAATAGCCCCGAAATTTATGGCCTTACTTGTTGGATAGTAGTATAAATAATATTTCTTGCTAGTTCTATATTGTTCCTTACTATCCCAGCGTTTAGCACTATTCCCGTAGGACTACATTCAACTATTTTTGATAAATCAATTATTTCCGCTTGTGTAGGGATTGCCCCGGAACATAAAGACGATAAAATACCAGTAGCAAAATATGTTTTTTTTCCATATTTTTTTGCTTCGGCAAATATCCTATTTTGATAGCTGTATAGATATCTATAATCCGCGTATATCATTAGGTCGCCTCGAGCTATCATCAAACCTGCACAAGAATTGCTTGAAGCGATTTCTTTTATGTTATTTACAGAAGCTTCAGTTTCGATTTTGCAAACTACTTCTATATCAGAATTTATGTTTTGTTTCACTTCCGTAATTTCATCAGCACACATAACAAACGACAATGCAACACTATGCGGCTGAATTTTATTTATGATACTAATAAATGGATAAACCGGTGTATTTAAAATTAATTTATTAAAATTGATTGACTTTCCATTGAAAACTAGGCAATCAACTTCTGATATTATAGAGATATTATTTTCAAAAACCCCTGTCACTCTCCAAATAATTCCATTATCGTAGTAAATTCTGTCTCCGATGCATAATTGTAGTATTTCAGAACTATCTGTATAAATCGATTCATTGAGCCCAACAAAAATAAAAATCGTGTCATTTTTGCTCAACGGGATCATGTTGCCTTCTTTTAAAAATATACGTGGTTTTCTATATGGAAAAGGAATGTCAAGCATTATGTTTAATGCATATTTTTCTTTAATCGCGCAAATTTCATCCGCAAGCTGATTGATTTCTTGATAATTACTATATTTACTAAGATTAAATCTAAAGCAATCAATATCTTGAGCAATCAAATTCTTAATGCATTTTTCTATGTCGCTTGATTTTGTTGACTTTCCAATTGTTGCTAGTATTTCCATTTTTTCACCTTTCGAAGTTATCGGCTAAATAATTGAACGTTTTACGTATTCCCTCTTCTATTGTAATTTTTGGCATCCATCCATATCGCTTGAAAGCATAATCATTGTCACACAGTGTTCTCTTATTTACCTCATGACTTATGATATCAGCTAATAACGGAAATTGCCCACTAAATAATGAAGGGTAGTTGCTCCAAATTTTATTCGATGCTTTGAAGGAGGCAGTTAAATATGGCTTATTTGAAATTTTTTTTGCTATTTCAAAAAGCTTATTTACAGAATATGAACAATTTGAGGAAACATTTACGCATTCGAATCCATCAGATTTTGTTACCAACATAGATAATTCAATGAGATCATCAATATAAATATAATCTCTTTTTTGAGTCCCATCCGAATAAAACACCGGATTTCGGTCACATAAAATTTCATTTAACATATAACCCATAAATGGTGGCTGTTTTCTTAGATAGTCGATATGCGGACCGTATACATTAGCGAAACGCAGACAGGTAACACTAATTCCATAAGAATCGACATATGATTGACAAAATCTTTCAGCTGAGTACTTTGTATTTGGATATATTAAAGTTGGCAAGGAATGACTTTTCTCTTTTGAAGGAAAGATACTGTCATTTTCATAAATAGCGGATGTACTAGCAAAAACCATTTTGCCAACACCATATTTTCGACATAATTCAAGGATGTTTACAGTCCCTTCTATATTAACTTGAATCGCCACACGTGCATCGCCTTGACAATCTGGCAAAGGGGCTATTCCGGCAAAATGTAACACACAATCAAACTTATTATCTGCGAACACGTTTTCTAATTCAGCAAAATTTCGAATATCACAAAGCAATAACTTTTCGCTCAAATTTACATCTTCAAAAACCAAGTTTCTTTTTTTTCCGTAAGAAAGATTATCCAACAAAACTAAGTTATATTTATCTCGATATGCTCGATAAGCTAATGATGAACCAATAAATCCTGCAGCACCGGTAACGAGAATATTCACAGATTCAAATCTCCTTTTTACTAAAAATTGATCGGTATAGGAAAACGGAGCCGCAACATATGTTTAAATATATTCATTCAAATCTGCGTTTCTTAGAATATTAATTGCTTCACAACTTGGATACGGGTTAGAGGATGCAAAATCGTTAACAATAATACGACACGCATGGTTACAATTTGTTATTGCTGAATGAATGATGATTCCTTTTTCTTCTAGTAATTTTATAACGCCTTCTATACATTCAGGTGGACGACAAGTCATCAAAACAATTTGCGCTCCATCATCAAACAACTGCTTTAATCTGTCTATATTTTTGTGGAGCACATCACTGCTATTATACCAATTATTCACACCATATCGTCCAGTATTTTTAAGCAAAACACCGTCTATATCAACAATATATGTTGCAAGCCTGCTTTGAATAGCCCTCCACTCCATTCGAGTTCCCCAATCTTCATATGAAACAGCTTGTATATAATAGTACCTTGCAACTTTGCTTCTAATAAGCTCAGATATGATATGACTCATAAATATTTCTCCGTCTGTGCGATTTAATAGTGTTTGATATGCATCACAAAAAGAATCGGAGTCCTCGAATCCATATAACCCCACAGCAACATTTGAGGACACAACCTTCTTTTCCACTATATCAGAAACATCATAATTACCACCCAGAATAATATAGCTTTTATTCCTGACATCGTTCATACATCCTTTGAAATCATTTAGATCAACTCCAGCAATAAAAGAAATTCGTTCTGTATCATCGATCCTGACATAACTGTCCGAATCCTTTACGGTAAAGCAACCAGAAATATTCATTGTTTTTAATGTTTGAAATATTGTTTCGGCAGGGGAAGCAGTATAGTTGCTTAACACGCAAATTTCAAATTGATGGTTGATGTTAAAGTTAAGAGCTTGTTCCAAAATAACATCCGCCTCATATTTGTCGATATGTTCTTGAACGACCGTTATTATAATCCGAGTATATATCTCAAGCTTTAGACCAGAAAGCACTTTTTGCAGCATCAGCATGCCATCTGGATGTGTCAATAACCATTTAGGCTTCATATTTGGATAACGTGAAGATTTTCCTGCGCAAGGTAGAATTAATGTTTTTGTCATAGTTGGTCTCCTTTCCAGTTCACAACAAAAATGCACTATAAATATTTTTTTATTATAATATTGTATACATGCGACAGACCATTTTCTACACAAAACTTTGAGGTTTTATCCTTTATGTATGGGACAATCCGTAGTGTATTCAATAACAATATGTAATGCAAATCTTTAATGCACGCTTCGCCTGCTTGTAAAGCAACTGATTCATAAATTAAGTTTTTCATAAAATTGAGACTATCCTTCGAAGCAACTAATAGTGATGATTTATTTCTGTAGGCCCAGTATAACTCAACATCTTGAAGCAGTTTGGCAATATCAATTAACCATGAGTTGCAAAATGAGTCAAGAAAATCAATCAAATAAAATCTAGATTTATAAACAATAATGTTCTCAAGTGTAAAATCACCATGGCAATACCCTTGTTCGATGTTTGACCAATCATGCTCGAACAATAGTTCCATTATGTTGTTGAGAAAAGCGCAATTATATCCAATAATTTCTCGAAGAGCTACTATTTTTTTTTCAAATAAAGAACTCAAATCCAAATGATGTTGCGCTCTGTTAGTTATATTATTAAAGCATAAAGCTATAAAATGCTCCATGTCTGTATGGGTCATCGTTAGCATATGATCGCAAAATGAGCAACCATTGATATATTCCATTGAAAAAGTAAAAAGGCTTTCTACATATTCTTGCTCAATTATTTTAGGTGTATAAAACACTCCATTATAATTGTTTTGCTTTACAGCTTGCTTTTCTAGCCGTTCGTTATAATCAAAGTTTTTCGCCGTCTTTCTAACGAGCTTGACTCCATTTCGTTCATATAGACTCAATTCACAGCCTGAATACCCTTTCAATTCCATATTAATCTCCTTTATCATGACCAGGATTCTCTATGCAAACAATATGTTTCAAATCGCTTGGCATGTCCAACAAAACTGATTTCATAAAATCAGGTTTTATTTTGATATCAGGTATTTCGTTTATATTAAACCAATGATAGATAAGATTTTCATTTGTAAATATATTATTATTTGACACCAATTTATCACCGTCGCAAATTTTATAAATAAAACAAAATTCATGGAATAGTTTATAATCAAAAGTAAAAAAATTTTCCGCAATAATTAATAATTTCTCTACAGTAACATCTGTTGCTATTTCCTCTTTTAACTCTCTTAAAATTGCATCTTCTGAGGTTTCCTGACATTTTATTTTCCCCCCTGCAAGAGTCCAAAAACTATCTCCTCGCATTTTATGCAACAAAATTTTGTTTTCACTTGTGATGATTGCTGCTGCACGACAATTAATAATTGCTTCGCCCAGATTAATATTAATATCATTCATAGTTCAGTTTTTCTTTCTCTCAAGTTTTCATTACATATAAAATCCATTATTCTCAGTATTTTCTCGTCTTTTACGTGTGTACCGAAGTCAATTGCAATAATTGGAATGCTTTCTACTAAACTTCTAATAACTGTATTTGTATTTTGTAACATTTCCTTAACCGCATAAGTTCGAGGCTCGACCCATGGGTTTGGCCACATCAGATCTTCGGGTGTCAATACATTTTCTGTAATAATTCTGTATTTATCTATATTGCTCATCTCCTTAATTTCAATAAAATCTTCACCAATATGCATGCGTGGAATGATGATTAAATGCAATTGGGCGCTTGCTAATAAATTACATGAATATATTTGAGATATTTCTTTAGATGTAACTGAATACTTGTCATAAGCGGAAGCTGCCTTTTTATCCTGTAAACCTGTATTCTGTTTGCGACATAATGCACTTGTGTCAATAAAATGTTCCAATTTTGAATCGTTCTGTACTGTTCCAATTCCAGCATGTAGCGCTAACGGCAAGTATACAATATCGTATTGATTGGTAATCATGACCTTATCATTAGCAATGTAGTCAACTGATGGGATATTGAGTAGTTTACAGAGCAATGTCGTTTTTCCAGCCCCTTTTTGTCCGGTTAGAACAATACCATTTCCTCTGTATTTTAGTGAAGCAGCATGAAATATAACCCCTTTGTTATTTTCACATGTTCTAATTGCCACCTCTTTCATAATTCTTAATAACTGGCGCTCTTTTTCCTTGGTCGCATCACTCATTATCAGATATTTCACATCACCACAATTCACAACGAAGCAATCCGATTCAATGATTTCATATATAAATATATCTTCGATTGAAAACTCTTTTGCTTTTGTGATCACATCCTTACTTGACTGATATATTGTCAACATCTTAAATTTTTGTTGAGAGAGCGCTTCTTTTAGATAATTATATTTATTATCATCTAATGTCTGGTATACAGTATATTCCTTATCATAAACTGCCTTACCGTCGTGAACATAAAAGCTAATATCATCAAGAAATTGCTTTGTATATTCATTTTGAATATATACTTTAAACTTAATGCCTGAAATTATGACTTTTATCTCATTATAACTACTTTGGCTGGTAATACTGCTAATTATTTGCAATGGATTCATTTGGTCTACCCCCTGATTAAATTAATGATCTGATCGTGCTTAGCTATGACTTTTTAACAACCTCGAAACAGAGTAATGCATACATTTTTTATGTAGCAATGTTTGGCATATTTCGCCATCTACATATTGATTAAATAAAGCAATACGGTTTTCAAATATATTATCTCCTTCATTTTTGATCTGATTAAAATATGCGCTAAAAGATATACTAGCATCATTACCCCAGTGTTTATTAATTATATTAACAAACGTATCTAAACATTTCATTAATATAATTTGAAGGTCAAAGTTTCTATATCCATTGAATATTTCTACATATTGCCTCATAAGATACCCAAAAAATGAAATCCATTGATCAATATTAGTTTCGAAAGACTTTAGCAATATATTTAACGGATATATCAACGAATTTGAAAATGAACTTGCGTACAATGGCGGTACAACATCTATTAATACCAGATCATTGTTATTTACTATAAAGTTACTTGTGTTAAGATCCAATCTTATATCATGGTTATACAAATATACCTTGTTTTGGATTTCAATTATTTTTTCTACAAACTCAAATAAAAGCAATTCCCATTTCATATCCAAATCAGATTTCGCATATTCCCGCAATAAATCATAAATTCTTTTTTTTAACGTGTCTCCTTTAATTAATTCTTGCACCATATTTAATTTTTCATCGCTTCCGATAAATATATCTCGTACCGGTGCAACAATTATTCCCGATTTCAGAAGATCCCCATAATAACGAATTATTTGCTCTACTATCCTATCTTTGCACAAATATTGCAAAAACTGTGAGTCTAACGATGATTTCGGGCAATATATTTTCACCACATTATTGTGCAATATCGAACATTGAAAGTGACTTCCTCTACCTATAATTTTCATGATTCAAAACCAATAAGACTATCGCTTAAAGCGAAAGCTATATATTACTCCTTTATTGAGTTAAGCATTGTAACAGCCATTTGAAAAAACATAGTATTCTTGTGCGTTAGCGTATACTTTAAAATTCCCATAGCCTCATAAAGAATTAGCGCCATTTTCAACTGATGACTAGGTTCAGGCAATTCTTTAACACATCTGTATCCAATAAGAAAACGCTTTTTCTTTTCTGGAGTATTTGCCTCTCTGTTGAAAAATTTTATAAGATCCATCCAAGCAATATCTCTTCTGCATCGCTCGAAATCTAATAAAACAATTTCACTTTTGAACAATTTCACATTACGTAATCCAAAATCACCATGGATAATGGTTGAGTTCGTTGTTTGATATTCAGCATCAATATAGTCACTGATTAAATAAAAGCGGCTCATTGTTGAATCAGAAATAATATGTTGGCACACAGGTGGTAATTTGTTAAATAATTCTTTTATTTTCTTCGAAATTTTTGAATCAAAATCAAATCCACAACGCTGTTCAGCTTCCATATGAAACTTGGCCAACTTAATTCCTAATTCATAAAACATATTCCTTTGGTCTATTATTAGCTCCTCCAGATCCATCCATCTGTATAATATAAAGCCAATATTTTTAATCTCGCCTGTATCTAATAATCGATCAGGGTACAAAAAACGAGTCATAGCTACTTCGCTTTGAAATAGAATAGATTGCTCAATGCACTTTATAAACACCTCTTCATTGTATAAGTTGCTATATCCATAGAAATGACGATTTGTAGAGTTGTTTTTCAACTCTTTAAATTCTCCATCATACTTAACATCAAAATAATTTATCATACTCATTTCGCTTTCTCTGTACTTTCTTGAAACAGATGGGTCATTTTTTTTTGTTTAAATAAATAGCATGTTAGCGACCACCAACGAAAGAAGAAATATACGAATCCAGACAAAAGAAAGGTAACCAAAATGAACATCGCATTCTTTTTGTATGGTAAAGAAATATGTGCTGCACATTTTTTTTGTAGATACGAATAAAAATTCCATATAGCTGAATATAAGCTCAAAAACATAACTAATATTACTAAATTCTGGGATAAAAAGCCTACACAAATTAACAACCCAATGAACTCAATCCATTCGCTAAAAATGCTCCACAAAATATCAATGCTCATTTTTATTTTTGCTGTGAGCTTTATCGAATCATGGTGGTTTAAGCAATTCCAAAACTGAAATAAACCATAGAAAATTTTCATATGTTGCTTAATGCACGATTTAAATGAAGTAGTCACACTTGTCACATTAATAAAAGGAACAACAACTTGCTTTTTTCCTAAAATTCGAAAATGATAGCCCAATACAATATCGTCGTTGTATTTTAAAAGAAAACGGGAATCAAAGTCGTTATAATTTAGAAACATTCCAGATCCAACGCAATATTTGATATTACCATTTCTCCCTTCTATACCCAAAGATCTTCTCAAGTTTACTATGGAGTGATTCTTTATAAACCAACTGCTGTTAGCCAATCCATTTAAATTAATTGAAACATATTGGTAAACTGTAGGGAATTCAAGCCCGTTATTTTCCTTATGCATAACATCAGCTTCAAGCCAAGCAAAAGAGCCTCGCTGTGGCCTCGCATCAAAATCAAATATGCCTATGTAAGTTTTTTTGTCTTTTGCAATATGCTCTGTGGCAAATAAAAGCTTTGATGACTTTGTACTTTCAGGCGATGTGTCATGCAACAATGTTATCTTATTATGATGTTTCGTCTCCAAGATTGACCTAATCGCTTTGTTAGAATCACGTTCAATCAATTTATTATTGTGATACTCATTTCCTGTAATAAAAAATACATTTATATTCTTACATTCTTTAGCTATTTCACTATAATAGTTTATGGTTGATTCAATCAGGTCATGTTCCTTATGACATGGAAGTAGTATGTATATGGTTGGAAAATCGGTAGGCACGGGATCTGCTTTGCATTCTGTTTTTTTAGACCGATAATCCGCCGCTTGCGGCGAGGAGTGCTTTATTTTCAAAAATTTGCAATAGCTTAGAATTAGTAATCTATACTCCAATACTAAAATGGCCAGCGCTATCACAACAGCGATAAAAGTCAATTTGATTTTGTCCTTTCCATAGCGCTACACTAAATCGCGGAAGTCGCTAATGCTAAAATCTGCTTTTTTCATTATTTTTTGTATATCGTGGCTTGCTGAATCATCATAAACTGAACACGTTCTCATGCCCGCACGATTTCCAGCTAATATGCCATTAAGCGAATCCTCAAAAACTAAACACTTTGATGGAATAACATCAAGGTCGAGTGCTACATATTGATACAAATCAGGATATGGCTTGCTTCTAATGCCTTCACATGGTGTGCGTATAGATGTAAAGTATTTTTGTTTGCAGGAGCGTTTTAGAAATGAATCAATTAGTTCGACAGAATTGCTTGAAGCTATACCTAGCTTATAATTATAATTTTTTAATTTCTCTAGCAGCTCTTTTGCTCCTTTTTTGAATTGCATTTCTTTTAAAAAAACATTAAAATTCAATTGATTCCAATAAGCTATTATCGATTCAGGAGATTGTGATAAATTAAATCTTGTAATAAAATATTCTGCAATTTCTAAATAACTTTTACCCTCAAGCTCTTGCTCTAACCCGCTTGGGTAAGGTAAATTAAGTTGAGCCAAAAATAGTTTGTTTATTTCTTTCCATATTGGCTTTGAATCAACCAATGTACCGTCAAAATCAAAAATAACTGCCTCAATACCGATAAATGTAGGGTTGTTCATCATAAATACCACCTTCAGATCCTAAATCCGTTTCATAATTGCCGTCGTTGATTCGTCTAACAAGGGGATCAACTCAACTCTGCCCCCATACGCCTCTATCACTTCCTTGCCAAATCCTTGACCAATTGCTTGACTCTCAACATAATCTTTTCCCTTTGTATAAACAGCCGGTTGCAAACAGCTAATCAGATTTAAAGGTGTATCCTCTGAAAAAATCGTTACGTAATCCACCAAGCTAAGGGCTGATAAAACAATTGCTCGATCTTTTTCTGGAATCGCTGGCCTTCCTTCTCCCTTTAGTCGTTTCACTGATGCATCCGAATTAATCCCTACTATCAAAATATCACCCATTTGTTTGCTATGATATAGATTAAAAATATGCCCAATATGTAAAATATCAAAACACCCATTCGTTAATACAATTGATTTTCCTTCAATTTTAAATTGCACTGCTAACTTTTTAAGCTCCTCACAAGATTTTACTTTATTAAATAACGTTAGTTTCGCTTCATATAATACTTTTTCATCCATGATGCTCTCCTGTCTATTGCAATGTAGCTAAAATTTCTTCTTTCGTGGCTGTGCCAGTCGTTCCGATTTTTTTTAAGATTATAGATGAAGATATATTTGAAATTTTTGCCGCCGTTAAAACATCCATATCTGCTGCAAGACACAAAGAAAAAGTAGAAATAAACGTGTCTCCAGCTCCGCAGCTATCAATTTCTCCTGTAATTTTTACCGCCTCAATATATGTAGAGTGATTATTTTCAGCTATAATAACACCATCTTTTCCTAGCGTTAATATAATTATGGAGTGTGTTTCTTTTGCTAATTTTTTTGCAACCTTATCCATATAATCTAAATCATATTCTATTAAAGAATCCTGATATATATTATTCTTGTTTAAAACGGCGCACAAACCTTCAAATTTATTCACTTTTAAAATGCTATTCCGGTATGATTTCACATTGTTTCTGCTGTCAACGACAACCTTCATGCCGATTTTAGAAATTTCATTGAGCTTTCTTTGTATTTTAGGAGTAATCAGCCCTTGCCTTAATTGATCATTAACTACTAACACATCAATATCAGGGCAAATCGAATCTAGCTCGTTTATTATTTTATCTTCCACGCTTTTTAATAGTGGCTTGATATTGATAAAATCAATCCTATTGCTTTCGGTATACGTCTCTCCTGTGCCAAATTGCAAAAGCCTGCAATATGCTGGTGTAGAATAATTCTCAAGCTCTATCAATTTATTGTCAATACATTTTAGCTCCGCTAACTTTTCTACTATAATATCCCTTCGCCAATCGCTTCCTAGTACCCCAATTGCATATATTTTCTGAGGGCATAATGCAGCCAAATTGGCAACTACATTGCCAGCCGCTCCTAAAGAAGTTTTTTCTTGCACGACTGGAAATGTACAAAAAGGACTTTCATTTGATAATGAACTACGAGTCATATTAATATCCCAGTATAAATCAAGACAATAATCTCCTATGACACCAATCTTCAAATTCTTAAAACAAGAGAAAATTTTATCAATATAATTATTGTTCATCTCCAGACCACGCTCCTTTTGAAAATTCATCTGAAATGATAACATTTTTTTGATTTTGGTATTCAAAAATTTCCTCTGATAACGGTAGACTTCCATCTATTATCTTTATAGCTGTCTTAAAAACAAGTTCCATATCTATTTGATTTACGTTGCCTGTTTCTGAATATATACTACAATTTTTCCGTAACGCACGAAAGCTAAAAGGGAAATTGTTAAAAGTATAAGGCGTATTGTTATTTCCCCACATAGTTAAACTAGGAATATTGTAAAATGAGGCAATATGACCTGCTGAGCTATCAATCCCAACCATTATTTTCAACTTTTTAATGGCATAAACATACCCGAACACGGATAGTTTTGGCAGCTGAATGGCATCTAAGCTTTCGGGATAAGGATTTGGATTTAATAACAGTACAGTATGTCCATTTTGTTTAAAAAACGAAATTAATTTGCAAATATTACCATAATTTAAGCTTCTATTCCTTGACTCCACCCATATATTTTCATTAGAGTCATAAAAACCAGTGAAATATTGTATTCCTATTGCCTGATCTATATCTAAATTATCTATAATTTCGGCTTCTTGTGAGTTGCAATTAGAGTCAATAATATTTTTTAGCTTATCTGCATGTAAATAAGGTTGAAAAGCGCTTTCAATGTTTAGATAGTTTTTCATTAATTCTATAATATGTTTATCTAATTTTTTGCCTTGTTCCAATTCAAACCAAAAATTTGTAGATGAATAAAAGTTGACAAATTTTCCATTTCTGCAACAATATTTATACATTTCATTATTGTCAAACATTAACTTTTCTTGACCGGGAAACATTTTATTGAGCAATATATCATTGTGCTCTTTTCTATCACAAACCAAGTAAACTTCTTCTGTCTTTACATTCCTCGCTGCTATAAATTCTTCCAATAATGAATGAAAAATAAAATGGTCACCTAAACCATAAAAAGGGAGTAAAAATACCTGCTCAAGAGTTTGCTCTTCACCCTCAATCACGCGGCACACCTTGGAAGGCTCATTGATTTCCCTTGCCTCCAAATATACGACTGCATCCGTATTAATGAAAATTAAATTACTTAAATAAAATTGAGAACATACTTTTATTAAACGCTTGAATTCCATTACTCGTAAAACATCGATACTTATAGATTTTTCCTCTACACGCAATCTGTAGCCATCTTCATATACTGTGGTAAATAATATGTATCTTTTTTCTTTTATGAGGATTGCTTGGGATTCATGCGATATATATTGTAACTCGTCCCGAAAAATATTAGCAACAATTCCTGCTGCATTTTCCGATTTAACTTCATATAGCTTCAGGTTTTTACATAATAAGTTAATATCATCATCACATAGTTTTAAAACAACAAAATTACCTGTATACCTTAACAGAGTTGACAGAACACTTTTTTCATCCTGCAAATCAAAGGCTAATAAATGAAACCTACGAACTAGTTTTTCTGATCGATACATAATTTTTTTGTTAAAAACATCAATAGATATCATATTTTCTTCCTTTCTTAATTATGTTTTTAATAAGCGTTCAATAAAGGCATGAACAAAAACACCTTGAATAAACCAGCTGACCCGAAATAGACGTATTTTTTTACAACGAACAATGACATATTGAAGAGCTGGAAAATACTTACCAAAATTCCCAATCATAACATCCTCTATGGACATTTCAAGCGAAGCTAATAAAAGCGGCTTCCATTTAACTTTGTAGTTTAGTTCATCTACCATTTTTTTATATTTCGCTGTATCAATATGTTTACCGCTTTTAAATATTTTGTTGTAAAGATTTAGACAATAAAGAACCTCAGGAATAAGACTATATTCAATTGCTTTATCAAAAAATATGTCTTCATTAAAGAAACTTGAGTTAATTATCACAGCTACATCCAAGACAAGCTGTATGGGTGTACCAAGTCCCATTTGCCATCGGCCATAAAAGACATGGTGTTTCATTAGATGTCGACATACATAGCATAGTTCGTCATGCAAATCAAGTGTATTAATATTTTTATACGTTTTATATGGCATAGAGTTTTCAAAAAACCTAGATGTGTCAAAGTTAGTGTTATAACGTGTAAGATGCGCGTTTGTAATGTTTAAATTGCTATGAATATCTACTCGAATATTATTATTTTTGTCGCACATCATGAGTGCTTGCGTGCGATTCATATATTTTTCAGGGCAAAGACGCATTTTAATTGCTGGACTATCCCATCGTGAACTTGATCTTATACGATAACCTAAATGCAGGAAGGCCTCATATAATTTTCGTGCATCAGCACTAGAAACTAGCAAATCAATATCGGTATAAAATCTATCAATGGAACCATAATACACGTCCTTGATAAAGGGACCTTTTAATCCTATAATTGGAATGTTGAGAGAATCCAGAAAAAATAAATCTTCCTTTGCTTTTTTATCGAGGCATTTCTGGCTCAATAAAAAGGTTTCCCTCATTTTTATTGAACTAGGATTTTCTGCAGTCTCAGCCGCTACAATATTTTTTTTCCAAAGAAAAAAATTACGATATAAGCTTAATCCGTATAATTTGTTCATTTCATTGAAAAGAACTTGCGCGTCATTTAACAAATTTTGCAACATAATTCTATTCCTTTCTGCATTTATAAGTTAAACATAATATTGAGCTTGAGAATTCCATAATTCATAGTATTTCCCTTTGATATCTGCAACTAAAGCATCGTGTGTGCCGAATTGCACCAATTTTCCCTTATCAAAAACGACTATTTTATCACAAAAAAAGCAAGAGGAAAGACGATGCGAAATGTAAAATACCGTTTTGTTTTTAACAATTGTATCAAATTTAGTGTAAAGCTCCTTTTCTGCGAAGGGATCAAGCGCCGCTGTTGGCTCATCTAAGATAATTATCGGTGCATCTTTGTACAGAGCACGCGCAATGGCAAGCTTCTGTGCTTCGCCGCCAGAAATTTCTATTCCATTCTTGTTGCAATCACGATATAGATAACTTTCTAAGCACCCCGGCATCCGTTTTACTCGCTGTTCAAGATCAACGCTTTCAAGAACATTATTTATTTTTGCTATATCATATTTTTTTGCAACTGCTATGTTTTCTCCAAGTGGAAGGGAAAAAATCTTGAAGTCTTGAAATATTACAGAAAACAATCTAAAATAGAGATTTGAATCAAAGTTTTCTATATTAATACCATTGAGTTTAATTTCCCCTTCGCTCACATCGTAGAGCCTACAAAGCAGTTTAATAAATGTTGTTTTCCCTGATCCATTTTCACCAACGATCGCAATTCGTTCTCCTGCATGAATTGTCATTGTAATATCTTGTAATACAAGAGACAATTCATCAGAATAGCGAAACGAAACTTTTTCAAATTGAATTATTTCCGGCTTCGGAGCAGTTTGATTTCCCTTTGCGATATTTTTTGTTTCAATAATTTCATAAAACTCGCTAAATAGAAGATTCACGGTGCCCAAACGTCCCATTATATTTGCCAAATTCGTTATCGAAGTGACAATTTGCAAAAAGCTGCCCATAAAACGAACCAAATAATCAATGCCGAATAAACCAACCGAAATTCTTACTCCAATAACAACATAAATCCCAAATCCCAGAAATGCACCGATTAGAGCAAAAAACGCACTTGAAACAGCACGATATGTCGCAACTTTATTTTGAATTGTCTCGCCCTTATCAATCAGTTCTTTTGTTGCCTGTTTTTCGATCAACGCTTGTTCCTCAAACAAGCGTATTTCTTTTCCTGAATTATAGTCCTTCAATAAATCAGTGTAAAAACTAAATATTCTATTAATACCAAGATATTTGTTGCGTTCATGATAACATTTTTTATTAAAACGAGAGCTAATAAGAGCAATGATAGGTGCAAAAATTAAAATAGCGGCAAGCAGAGCAACACTCATCCATGCTGATTGAAAAAAGCCTTCTCCTGTACTTAAGAACATGACTCTGAATAGCGGAGAAAGTAAGATGCTTGCACAAATAAACCCTATAATACCATTTACAAACAAACCAGTTAACCAAATAATTTGCTTAAAAGGTGAAAAGCGATTTTCTTTATATTTATTTACTTTTTCAGCAAACGTTGCATTTTCAAGCATTAAAAAATCTAAATCAATAAGTTTACTGCTAATGCGGTTATGTTCTTTCTGATACACTTGTGCTTGTCTGTTTTGTATCAATTGTTCAAAATAATTTCCAAACAATGACAACAATAAGTTGAATATTATAGCTAGGCTGACATTTAATATTAAATCAGATACAGACTGTTCCACATTTGATAAAATCCATATGATACGCGCAGGAAAATAGATATTAAGGAAAGGTCTTAAAGCTTTGCACGCATTGCCTATCACTACAATGGCTATTGTTCCACGCTGCATTTTTTCTAGATCTTTATAACCCCTTAAGATAAAGCTTCTTTTTTTCATGCTCTTGCCTCCGCTCGCCTGTAATAATGGCTTTGCGCTTGGTACATACGCCAGTAATCACCTTGTACAGCCATGAGTTCTTCATGACTTCCTTGTTCTGTAATTCTTCCATTAGAAAGATACAGAATGCGGTTACAAAACTGCGTTGATGCAAGACGATGCGAAATAAAAAAAGAAGTCTTATCTTTCATTAGCTGATTATATTGCTCATAAATATTCTTTTCCGCTATGGGGTCAAGCGCTGCTGTTGGTTCATCTAATATCAGGATAGGAGCATCCTTATAGAGTGCTCGGGCTAATAATAACCGTTGTGTTTGCCCTCCAGAAAACTCTACAGCATGTTCATGCACTTGTTTTATCAGAAGAGTATTGAGCCCCTGTGAAAGAGTTTCAATATTTGCAAGCAAATTTGTTTTTTGCAATATATCATTTAATTTTTTATGATTTATTTTTTCAACAGAAGAAAGCGTAATGTTTTCAGCAATTGTCATAGGCAATATATGATAATCTTGAAACACTACTCCAAACAATTTAAAAATATCATTTTGATTTATTTTTTGCATTGCAGTAGTATTTATCAATATTTCACCAGAGGTAGGTACATAGAGTCCACATAAAAGTTTTATTAGTGTTGTTTTTCCGGCACCGTTTTCTCCAACAATTGCAATGCGATCCCCTCTGCTTATAGATAGATTGATGTCCTGTAAAACTAAATCACTCTCTAAATTATAAGAGAAGCAAACATCTTTAAATTTTAATTCATGTATGTTTTCTTTAAATGATATCTTGTCAGCATTTGTTTTTTCAGGCATATCGATAAATTCTCTAAATTTTTGGCATTCCAGACAAATTAAACGTATTTCTACTATCTGTCCCGATAAGCCTACAATCCAAGCACTAAATCCCGTGACAATTGCAAAGAAAAATATAAAATCTGAAATAGTGATTCTATCGGTAAGAACCAATGAAATTAAAAATATATATGCTGCAATTTCACGAATGAAAGCTAAAAATGACTGCAATGCAGTTATTTTCAAAGCTTGGCGTGAAAAACGATTTAAAATTTTTGTATGCTCCGCCATTGCTGCGGCAAGAATTTTAAGAAACCAATCCTTCATGCTATAAAGGCGTACATCTTTGCCATATTTTGATTCAGATGCTGACCAATAAAAATAATTGAATCGCATCCGTATAGGAGATTCATCATTCGATAATTCTGTTTTCCTTTTTCCCAGCCAATGCGCAAGCACAAATTCAAACAAACAGGTTAGCAAAATAATAGATAGCAATATCGGATTCAGACTGATTAGCAAAACCACATAAGTAAAAATACCAAGTGAATTAGTTAATAGTAAAATAATTGCATTAATAAACCCCCAAGAAGAAACTCCATCAGCTTCTGCTCCGATAAACGAAAAACAGCGCTCATATTTTTGCCGCCCCTCATAGCTTTCTAAATTGTGATAATCAGTATGCAACAGTTTTTTAAAAGCCATTATTCGATATCGTGCTTGCATATTATTTGCAGTTCCAACGCTTTTGTGCCTAAGAAAAGGGTCAATCCAACTTAATAATGCTAACAAAATGGACATGGCAGCTATTATGTAAACTAATTGTACAATTTCCATCCTTGCTTCGATTGCATCAATCATTAACTTTGGAACAAGTGCAGTTATCGTTGGAATTGCAATCAATGCCGGAACACGAAGCAAGCAAAGAAAGAAGTTCTTTCGATACCAAGATATTACGTTTCGAAGCATATATTGCATTGCATCAAAAAACATAGACGCTTTTTCTCCTACACACTGCTGCATTACTTATGCGTTATATTTCTACAAAATATTTTGGTGTTTCATCTAACTCATCTGAATTGTTACCTGAAAACATTCTTTGAAAGAATGTTTTCTTCCAGACTTTATTATCATTTAAAGTATTATCGCCATAAGTATTTAAAAATGCTGTATCTTTGATTCCTAGCATATCCAAATATTTTTCTTCATAACCATCATTATAAATTAGTTCTAAATGGTGTAAAACATAATACAATTGTTTTTCGAGTTTATATTTCAAACAAAATTGCACCGCTTCAACTAAATCTTCTTCAGTCATAATTTGAAGAATAAATTCTCTTATATCAACGTATTTGATTAAATTTACATCCTTTCCAATGTATAAACTCATTGAATGTTTAGATTCATCATATAAATGCGTGCAAAGATGCACTAAAGTGTGTGCTTTTTTCATTTCTCCAGCTTTGAATACATGGTCAATTATTTCTTTCATAGAACTCGTGCTAAGGGTATCATCAAGTGAATATCTAAAATCAATTTTTATAATCCGCATATGTTCTGAATCACATTCTTTCAAATACGGGTAGTAATTACTCATATTTAATTTCCATTTTAGTTTTTCTGCCCTGTTGATCGGTATTATCTTTTGGAGATCTTTATCGAATTTGCCTTGAATATATCCCAAACTTATCATGATATCATTAATAGCAGAGAAAGATTCTTGACTTATTAAGCAATCCACATCGCCCATAAATCTCGAACCGTAATCTTTGTATAGCAAAGGAATTAATCTTGCTCCTTTTACTGGAACGCAAGTTATCTGATTTTCTTTGCAAAGTTGTAGAATTTTATTTAATTCAGAAAAATAAATTTCGTTTCGGTATTTTGTACTAATATACATAGAACGAGCCACTGTAGAGATATACTTAGGCATAGCTTGTTTTATTAACATATGATTTGAATTTTTCCAAAACAACGATAACATTCGATTAGAAATCAAATACTGAAAAAATAATGGCCAGTTAATATTTCCGTCAAATTCATTGCCAAGACCTGTTATCTTACTAATTTCAATTGCCGCTTTCGCCTCTTTATTTAACGCCACATTTATTACTTTATTCATAATTGTCTCTCTCCTTCTAAATCAAGTAGTCTTCAGCAAAACATAGTTTATAAGGCTTTCAACTGTATCCAGTTTTTTATAACTCAACATTTCATCGTCAAACTCGAACTTGTAATATTCCTCAATTTCAATTATCACTTTGATAAAGTCAATTGACTCTATATCTTTCAGGGAGAAAATACAATCCGATATTTTTTCGTTAACAATATCTCCGATAATCTCCAACACCTTCTCTTTTACACGATTTCCATCTTTGTTTTCATACATTCTAATAACCTCATTTCTATTAATTTTTCCATTTGTATCAATCAATAATTTTTCCATTTGCACAATATTAAATGGAATCATATATTTAGGTAGATATTCTCGCAGATGCATACGTAGAAACGAGACATCAACATACTTATCAGTAAAATAACATAAAACAAGTTTTCCTTTTGACGAACGGAAAGCAACTGCTGCATTCACATTTGCAAAGGACGCTGCTACCCTTTCAATTTCTTCCAGTTCTATACGATATCCATTATGTTTTATTTGATGATCTCTGCGCCCTTTCAAATGAAGATTTCCAGCTAAATCTATATATCCAACATCCCCAGTTTTAAAATACCGTTTTCCATTTTTGCAATAGAACCGTTCATCGGCGCAATGGATATATCCTAAACCAACGCCAGCGCCGCAAATAACAACTTCACCATAACTTCCTTGATCCTCTTCTTTAGATATATGGATTTCCGTATGCGCTAGTGGTTTTCCCACATGTACTTCGTCACTTTGGGATAAATCAGCTACCGTAGAAAATATGGTAGTTTCAGATGGTCCATAAAGATTTAAAATTCGCATCTTCTTTTTTTGTAATCTTCGTAAAAGATTTAGTGGAATCGACTCCCCACCCATACAGACCGTTCTTGTATAATCTAAAAAATTATTTGAATGATCCAGGTCAAAGAGAAGCTGCATTCTACTCGGTGTCATAATAAAAGTATTTGCTTTGTATTGATGAACGAGCTTCAACATTTTTTTATATTGTAGCACGCCTTCAGGACCGATAATAACCGTGGCACCATAATGTAGCGCCACGATGCTATCAAGAAAAAAAAGATCAAAAGTTACACTTGTTACGCTCAGCAGCTTCATATTCTCATGAAACAATTTTAAAAAAGCAACATCTTTTGTAAAAACTTCTAAAGCATCGTAAGAAATCTCAATCCCTTTTGGGACCCCCGTTGTTCCGGAGGTGTAAATAATATAGGCAGCGTCGTTCTTTTTTTTTCGCTTCAGGATACAAGCTTGCGATTTGACTATTGTGTTAATTTTTTCGACGCAGATCGTGGGCGTCGAAAATAAATGCTCATACTTTTCATTGGTAACAATCAAGCTGCAGCAGCTATCTTCTAATATATATTGCAGCCGCTCCTTAGGATATTCAGTGCCGATTGGCACATAAGTAAATCCCAATTGAAATATCGAAACCGGAGAGATATAAGAAAACAGACCTCTATCCAAGTAGACCCCAACAACGATTTTCTGCGTTTTCGCTTCACTTGCCTGTATTGCTAGCTTATTTGTTAACTCTTGAATAAGGTTATCAAGGATATTCTTTTCAAATATCTCATCACTTTCAATGATGCGGGCTTTCGAATGAATCCATTCCATTCCATTCACCTTCTAATTGGTTTTGGACAAACTGCAAATATTAATTCCTAAACTAACTAAATGAGTATTACCACTAAACCAAAACGCTACCGTCGCTCTGCGTTTGTGCATATCAATCTTCCGAACCCACCCCTCGTGCCCTTTCAGTGGCCCGCTAACCACCCGAACAACCCCATTTCCAACCTCTGCAACCGAACACTCAATCACTCCTTCATCATTAATCAATTCAAACACAGCCATAATTTCTACAGGGTTAATCTTTTGAAATTTGCCTTCGCTTTGCAAAAACCGAAGAATACCGTTGCCCTTTTTCGCAACTTCAGCTAAGTTGATTATATTATCCGATTGCACCAACACATACCCCGGAAACATCGTGCGAGTTACCTCGTAGAACTCGCCTTGGCGACGCTCCTGCAACTGGCGTTTCGGGACGAGCAACTCATACTCAGCATCATAACCCACCAACGCTACTTGCTTCCGAATTTCACCGCAAACAATATCTTCTCTGCCTGTTTTCACATGGATCGCGTACCAACTCATACGTTCGAATCCTCCTTGCACTAAAAATAAAGCTTCGCCATTTTGTGTTGGGAAAATCTGCAACACAAATGACGAAACTTTATGCCAGGCTCACAACTGATCCAACTCGCCGCAACGTAGATTGGGGTCGTGAGTAGGGTTTCGAGTCCACAAGCTCTTTAAACAGTTAATGCAAATGCGTTAACGATGCCTTTTCATCAACCAAATTTATCATCCAGTGACCCACTGGGTGATAGCTTTGTTTTTGCGAGAAAGATCTATATGGTAATCAATGGAATAAAACTTAACGTTATTATACACTAATCCTAGCTGAAAGTCAATGGGTTTTGGCGAAAAAAAATGAAAAATGTTGAATATTTCTTGAGAAGTGACCGCGCGATGGTCGCTTCCTTTTGCTATCTTGTTGGAATGGCAACAATTCAAGTGAATCAGCCGTCAAAAATACTGTCAAGAAGGGGACAAGCCATGGCCCGAAAGGGAGAAAATATCTACCGCCGCAAAGATGGCCGCTGGGAAGGCCTCGTATGGACCGGGAGGGGTCTACTGCTTGCTGGAATGGGAGCAGCGGACTTGTGGGGGCCAGCAAGCTATTGGCCGTTGGATGGTTCTCCTTTATATATGGCCGGGCATGGCGATGCTTCGTATGAAGTGTCAATCTAAAACGCTTCATGCCCGGCCCATACATTGAATGGCGATGTTTTCTTTTATTTCCTTTTCTGCTCTTAATCGGGTAGTCTACCATGTCCATTTCGCTTGTTTTTCTTGTCCGTTTTAAGCCATAAAAAAAGGAAAAGCCCTTGATATACAAGGACTTGCTGTTTTTCTGGGGTCCCCGCAAAGCTTGCTTTGTGGGGTGAAGTTGGTGGTCCCTCTCGGACTTGAACCGAGGACTACCCGATTATGAGTCGGGGGCTCTAACCAACTGAGCTAAGGGACCAGCGCGGGCAATATTATAGCACAAAATGGGAAAAAAGTCAAGCGAAAAAACTCGTAATCCACTGCCATGCCATCACCAAAGCAAACATCATCGGTTGGTGGGCCAGATAAATCCAGATGGCGTGGCGGCCTGCCCAGCGCAGGGGAGCACAGCGCGGTTTGTCAAACCATTGCGGGAAGTGCCCCTGTTTGCCCCACGCGCCAATGGCAGTGCCCGTCAAAAATAGAAATAACCAGGGGATTAAGGGAAAATAATCTGCCGATTGCCACGTGAAGGTTGGAAACCCCACAATGAACAGCAGCAGATTGTCTGAGGCGGGCAGCGTGAGGTTCGCTGTGACAAAAAACAGTGCCGAGAATATAGCGACCTGCATGAGCGCCGGGATTTTGTCCAGCGGTTTTTGTGCCAGGCAAAACAGCAGGATTGCCGCGGCCAAAAAATGCAATATGCCAAATAAAATCACCAGATCGATGCCGATGAGCCGGATGAGAAATGTGCCGGCCGTCAGCCCAAGCGCAAACCCTGCGAGCTTTAGCCCGCGTTTGAGGTTTGAACGCGAAAGGCGGGAACAAATACCGCATACTAAAATAAACGTACCTGCGATGAACGGTTGCGTGGGCCGCACGGCCTGGTGCCAGGCTTGCGCTGTTGAATAACCAAACACCACGCCCAGCAAAAACAGGGCATGGTAGAGCACCATGGCAACAACGGCCAGGCCGCGCAGTTCATCAAGAAGTAAATAACGCCTGCTTGGCTTTGGTGCCTGTTGTTCCACGGGTGCCTCCTATAATATAAGTTTATTAATTAAGGGCGGCTTGATTCAGCCGCCCAATTTCTTTATGCTATTGCGCCACGGGTGTTTCCGGTTCTGGCGCTGGTTCCTCCTGTTCAGGTGCTGTTGGCTCGGGTTCCGGTGCGGGTGGATGCCTGTGCCGCACAACTTCGCCTGGCTCCGCGCCGCCACGCAACTCCAGCATTTGGTCAATGGTTACGAATACAAAGCCGCGTTCCAGCAAAGCGGGGACGATTATCCGCGTGGCCTCATACGTGTGCTGATATAAATCGTGCAACAAAATGATGTCGCCATCCTGCGCCCGTTCAAGCACGTGTTGCGCAACATAGTCTGCGCATTCGGTGTTCCAATCCCATGGGTCGACCGACCACAGCAGCAATGGGTTGGTGAAATCCGCCTGCGCGGCACGGTTGAATGAGCCGTAGGGTGGCCGTGTTACGGTGGAGGGAATTCCGGTGGCCTGGTAAATCGCTTCATCCGTCTGGCGCAACTCCTGCTGGCGCTGTTCGGAGGATATTCTGGTGAAGTTGCGGTGGTTGTAGCTATGGTTGGCCACCTGGTGACCAAATTGTGTGGCGCGGGCCGGAATATGTGGCCACCTGTTTGTGTTCCTGCCGGTGACAAAAAAAGTAGCAAGCACCTGCTGCTGTTCCAAAAAATCCAAAATCGCCGTCGTGATATACGGGTTCGGGCCGTCATCAAACGTTAAGGCGATAATTTTTCGACCTTCCAGTTGCTCCAGGATACACGGTTCCGGCTCAGGCTCGGGTTCCGTCACTGGTTCTGTTTCCGGTTCATAATGGGCGGTGGTTGTTTCATCGGGTTGCCACGGTTGATACGCCGCTGTGTCGCGAAACGACCAAAACGACATACCTGAAATTAATATCAACATCAATAAGCTTAATGCTATTTTGATTGTGCTTTTTCGACTACCTGCCATTGTAATGCTCACCTTTCAACAAACTTCATACTACCATAATACGAAACTTGTTGGGTTTTGTCAAGCATTTTCGACGCAAAAAGGCAAATTTACAAATATTTCAACTTAAGTTTAGACAAAGTTAGTTGTAATTAGACCAAACGAAGCAAAATATCCATACCGCGCTCTAATAAATCCCATGGGATGTTCAGCGCGGGCAACAGGCGCACCTTTTCTTTTGCTGTTAAAAGTGCAACGCCCTGCGCCAGGCAGTCCGCCACGATTTCTTTTGCCGCACGCTCAGTTTCAACGCCCAGCATCAGCCCTGCGCCGCTGACGCTTTTCACACCCGGAGCCCCATGCAGGCGCTGTTGAATATACGCGCTTTTTTCGCGCACTTCGGCCAAAAGGACATCGTCAATGCGGTTGAGCAAATGCAACGCCCCGGCGCAACAGGCCGGGTTCCCCCCAAAAGTGGAGCCATGGCTGCCCGGGGTGAGTACATCGGCCGTTTTCGCGCCAAACAAGGTTGCGCCCAACGGCAAGCCACCGGCCAGGCCCTTTGCGGTACTCATAATATCGGGTGTTATATCATATTGCTCAAAGGCGTAAAGGTTGCCTGTCCGGCCGTTACCGGTTTGCACTTCATCGATGAGCAAAAGCAGGTTGCGCTCTTTGCACAGCGCTGCAAGCGCCTGCACATATTCTTTTTCCAGCGCAAGCACGCCGCCTTCGCCCTGCACAAGCTCGATCATAATCGCACAGCAGCTGTCGTCGAGCTTGGCGTTCATGTTGTCCAGGTCATGGGGCTTGGCGTATGCAAACCCCGCAGGAAAGGGCGCGAAGTCTGTATGCATGCTTTCCTGCCCGGTGGCTTTGAGCGTTGTGATTGTGCGCCCATGGAAGCTGCCCTCCAGCGTGACGATCGTTGTGCGGTCGCCGCCCCATTTGCGCGCGCATTTAATCATGCACTCGTTGGCCTCCGCGCCGGAGTTCGAGAAAAACACACGCTCCATGCCCGTGCGTTCGCAGAGCGCCTGCGCAAGTTCGGCCTGTGGCTGTGTGTAATATAAATTCGACGCGTGCGCAACCGTGTGCAGTTGTGCCGCTACGGCGTTGGCCCAGGCTTCGTCTGCGTGGCCGAAGGTATTCACCGCAATGCCGCTGCCGAAGTCGATGTATTCTTTCCCTTTGTCGTCCCACAAAAGCGAGCCTTTGCCGCGTACAAAGCTCACCGGAAAGCGTGCGTAGGTGTTGGCGACGTACTTGTCGCTAATTTGTTGTATGTTCATATAGCCTCTCCCTCTCTAACTCTCATTTAGCCAACAATCTCTGTAATACACATCTTCGCGTGTATGAAAGCCCATGCTGTCCCAAAAAGCGTTGCCGGTGGTGTTGTTCGTAAACGCGATGAGTCCGCACTTTGAGATGCCCTCTTCGCGCAGCTGTTCCAGACAAGCATTCAACATCGCCTGGCCGATGCCTGCGCGGCGCTGCGCAGGGTCTGCCGCCACGTGGTATAAAAATCCCCGGCGGCCATCGTGCCCGCACAAAATGCTGCCAACAACCTTGCCGTCCAATTCCGCTACAACGCTCAGCCTCGGGTTTCGTTGCAAAAAGCGCGCAATTGCCTCGTGTGAGTCGTCCATGTCCCGCGCGGAGCTCAGGCTGGTGTTCCACAGCGCGTAAATTTCGTCGTAGTCGTCTATGGTCATTTCGCGAATTTTCATGTGAGTTCCTTTTTCATATAAAAGTAGTTGTAGCGGTGCTTGAAGCCTAGCTTGTGGTATAACGCGATGGCCGGCGCGTTGTTGGCGACGACTGACAGGTAAAATGACTTCGTACCTTTGGCAGCAGCGGCAGCCATGAGCGAACCACAAAGCGCGTAGCCGAAGCCGCGCCCCCTGAATGCCGGGTCGACAATGATGTCATATAGACCTGCATAACCGCGTTCTTCCACGCAAAGGCCGCAGGCGACGGTTCTGCTGTGTTCTATTATTTTCGCGCAGAAGACATTGCCCAGGATATTGTCCATCATGGCGGAGGCTGTGCCTGTCATCGCCGGGCTTGTGCCGTTGAGGCGAAAATAGTCTGCTTTCCATTGCGGGTCAAAGCCATTGGTTATTTTCACGTTGCTTTGGCTTTTTAGCGCAGACGGTGCGCCGCAGGTGAACACGTGCGTTGGCGATATCGCTTGGTAACCGCGTTTCTTTAAAATATGTCTCAAGCCCGGCAGGAGATGCGTCTGTCAGTTTGAACACTGCCGGTAATTCTTGTGCGGCGTAAATCTGCTCGCAATGGGCAACTTTTTCTTCGCCAGGTAAATTGGACGGGTATAGTGGGCTGACTGAATTGGCCCGGTTGGTGTAGCCATTCGAAAAGCGCAGTACCCAACCGTCGTACAATTGTGTTTGCAGCGCGGGATGTGTGTTGATGGCAAGCTCTTCATAAAATTGTATCTCAGGCCTCATGTGTTCTCGCCCTGCCAGAGCATCGTACCAATACCGGCGTCCGTGAGAATTTCCATCAAAATAGAGTGCTCTACGCGGCCGTCCAGAATAAACACGCGGCGCACGCCCTCTTCCAGCGCACGGGTGCAGCAATCGAGCTTGGGGATCATCCCGCCCGAAATCACGCCCTGCTCTACAAGCGCCGGGATTTCATCAGCGCTCACGCGGCTGATCAAACTGCTTTCGTCGTCCACGTCGCGCAGAAGCCCCGGGATGTCGGACATCAACATCAGGCTTTCGGCGCCGAGCGCACCCGCGATTTTCGCTGCGGCGGTGTCGGCGTTGATGTTATACACATTGCCCTCTTTGTCGCAGCCCAGTGTGGATATAATCGGAATATAATCATTGTCAAGCACCGCCTGAATGGGCGTGGGGTCAATACCCGTGATCTCGCCCACATAGCCCAGGCGTTCGTCCAGCTGTTTTGCGCGGATCATGCGGCCGTCCAGTCCGCTCAGGCCAATGGCGTGGCGGCCGAAGCTTTCCATCAGCGCCACCAGGCCTTTGTTGATTTTCCCAGCAAGCACCATCTGCACGGCCTCAATGGTTTCTTTGTCTGTCACGCGCAAACCATTGATAAACTCGGTTTGCTTGCCGACGCGCTTGAGTAAGTCCGAGATTTCCGGCCCGCCGCCGTGCACCAGCACAATGCGCACACCCACCAGGTGCAGCAACGCGATGTCGCCCATCACCTGCTTCTTGAGCGTTTCGTTGAGCATAGCCGCGCCGCCGTATTTCACAACGACCACTTTGTGGTGGTATTTTCGAATATAAGGCAGGGCTTCAATCAGAATTTGGGCCCGCTGTGCGTGTGGTACTTGCATAAGTTCTCCTCTGTTTTGCATAAATAGTGAATATTTATGAATATATCGGAATAAAAGAAACATTTATACATTATAGCACAAAAAAAATATTTGTCAAGATTTTTTCCTGACAAATATTTTTATGGGTATGTTTATTTGAATTCTTTGGATGCTGCGTTCAGTGACGACGAGCGGAACGTAATTTTTTTGATGGGCATTTTGTCTTTGAGTAATTCATAAAACAGCTCGCAAAGATTCTCGCAGGTAGACACTTTTTTGGTTACAACAATTCTGTATTCTGGGTAAGACCAAGCAAGTGCATGGTCAATCTTTTTCAGCGGAACACAATGTTTGGGGTCGTTGACAATGCCTTCCTTTTCACATACGGCTAAAACTGCGTCCAGCAATGGGTCGCCTTCTTGGAATAGTGTTGCGTGGTGGAAGTGGTCGCAAACTTCCCAAGCTTTTTTCTGGCCCTCTTTGCAGGGGTAGGCAAAACCGGTAATCGGGTCTACAACATCTTCCAGTTCAATGGTTAAAAGCCCGGAGTGCCCATGCAAGTGCTTTGCTTCTCTTGGCCAGTTCATAAACCTGTGTGCGTATTGGAAGTCGAGATTTACGATAGATATGTACTTGTTGTCTGCCATAGTGACTCTCCTTGTTGATAATTAATATTAAATGATAACGATTATCATCGCTGTAATTATACACTATGTTTGGCTATTTGTCAAGAGGAATTAGAAAAGAAGCAAAATATAACCTTGACATTTCGCCCACGTCGTGATATACTGAATAAAATTGAATAGCGTTCTTCAGGGGGTGGTGCAATTCCACACCGGCGGTGAAGCAGTGTTACCACTGACAAGCCCGCCAGCCTTAGCTTAGTTTTTCGATAGGCAAAGCATAGCGGAAAACAACATAGGCAGACTTGGTTAGAATCCAAGGCCGACGGTATAGTCCGGACGAAAGAAGAAAAAATATACACTGGCATTGTTATATTTTATCCCCAAGAGAATTCTATCTCTTGGGGCATTTTATTTTATCACGCAAGGAGAATTTTTATGAAACCAAGAAAACCTCGTCCGCTTATCCCGATCATCGCGACTGCACTGCTTGCGGCGCTTGCCGCCGTGCTGTATGCCCTGAGCTTCCCGATCTTTCCCCAGGCGCCGTTTTTGCAGCTGGATTTCTCAGATATCCCGGCGCTGTTTGCCGCGCTGGCCTTTGGCCCGGCCTATGGCCTTGCGGTGAATTTAATCCAAAACCTCATCGGCTTAATCACGGGTAGCTTTGCCGCCCACGCGGGCTTTGGCAATTTGATGAACTTTGTGGTGGGCGCGGCCTTTGTTGTGCCCTACGCGGTTATTATGCGCCGGGCGCGCAAAAAGCATGGGCAAGTTGGCGGCAAGACGCTTTTTCTTGCAAGCGCTGTGAGTACAGCTTCGATTATCGTCATCGGTTTTGGGATGAACACGATTGTCCTGCCGCTGTTTTTCCGCCTGGTCATCGGCATGCCCCCGGCAGACATCTGGGCCATGGTGTGGTCTACGATTATCTTTTCCACGGCGCTCAACGCCATCAAGGGTGTTATGCTCAGCCTGGCCGGCGCGGCAATGCACCACCTGAAACTTGAAAGATTCCTGAAATTTTCGCAAAAGACTTGACAATAATACGTACACATATATAATTAATATTATCGAATAATAATATAGGGAGGGCTTTACCGTGGCATTGGAAACGATGAAAAAAGAAGTGCATTCGGATGACGAGACAGAAGAAATCGACCTGTGGCAGAGGCTTGGTTGGGAATTGAAAAATACAAGGGAAGAGTATTCGATCGTTACGTTGTTGTTCCAACGTGACACCGCAATTGAAAATTACTATGAACTGCGGTCACTGCAAAGGGAAGTGGAGCTAATTGACAATAAAATCGAAGAGCTTCCTATGCCTCCTGCGCCGCCGTCATATACTGGATTTGGATTTTCCTTTCGCTCGCGGCGCTTGGAGCTTTAGTTCCCATTCTATTAGGCAACCCCACTTTGGCTCAGGGCTTAATATTAGGAGCGATAATAACTTCTCTCTTTGGCTTAACGTTTTTAGTACGACACATTGATGGTAAGCGGCACGAAAAGAAATGCATGAAATATTTTGAAAAGTTAGAAGTGCTCCAAGAAAAGCGGAAAGCTGTCGTAAAAAAAGTGGATATCATTCATACATAAAAAAATTCATAAAAGGCTTGACAACCCCCGCAAAACCTGTTATAATATTTCCTGTTCTGCCAAAGACAGCCGGTGCCGAACCTGTTCGGGTAAATCCAGCCGAGGTGCAACAGCTAACAGTTACCAATTAACCGTTATCTATTGTGCTTTTCTGCTTTGGCAGGGAAGCACATTTTATTTTTTGGAGGTGAATCAAGCACATGCCAAGCGAAAAAATCCTGCAACAAAAACAGGCAGCCGTCGCGGCTCTGGCCGAAACGCTGCGCGGTGCCGTCACCGGCGTTTTGGTGGAATATAAAGGCATCAGCGTGGCCGACGACACCAAATTGCGCAGCGACCTGCGTGAAGCGGGCATCGAATACCACGTGGTGAAAAACACGCTGCTTTCGCGCGCGGCCGAAGAAGTGAACCTGGGAGAGCTGGAGCCTCACCTGAGTGGCACAACGGCCCTCGCCACCAGCACGGAGGACTACACCGCAGCCGCCCGCATTTTGTCCAAATATGCGGCCACGAGCAAAACATTCCAGGTGAAAACAGGCTTCCTGGACGGCAAAGTGATCGACGAAAAGAAAATCGATGCACTGGCCAAACTGCCCACGCGCGATATCCTGCTCGCTACAGTTTGCAACGCGTTCCAAGCGCCAATTGCGGCGTTTGCCCGCGCCATGCAAGCCGTTGTAGACAAAAGCGGCGAAGTTGCCGAAGCGGTTGTTGACGCCGCAGAAGCCGTCGTCGAAGCTGCAACAGAAGCCCCGGCGGAAGAAGCAGCCCCCGCCCCCGCAGAAGCATAATCCGACACTTACATTGAAATTAGGAGGAAATTAATTATGGCATCCGAAGCAATTCAAAGCATTATCGAAACCCTGAAAGGCCTGACCGTGCTCGAACTTTCCGAGCTGGTGCATGCTGTTGAAGAAGAATTCGGCGTTTCCGCCGCTGCCGCCGTTGCTGTTGCAGCTGCTCCCGAAGCCGCCGCTGCTGCAGAAGAGCAAACCGAGTTTGACGTTGTGCTGTCCAAAGCTGGCGCGAGCAAAATCCCGGTCATCAAAGTTGTGCGTGAACTCACAGGCCTTGGCCTGGCCGACGCGAAGAAGCTCGTTGACGGCGCGCCCAGCACCATCAAAGAGAAAATCAGCAAAGAAGACGCTGAAGCCGCCAAAGCCAAGCTGGAAGAGCAAGGCGCTGAAGTTGAACTGAAGTAAGTTCGCCAAAAATCTTTATTGGACTCCCCTGAATCAGGGGGGTCTATATTTTTTGTGGAGGAATGTGAGGTTCTTGCTCGCTGTTATGATTTTGCATAAAAACTATCACCCCCGTGTTTTCTGGTCTTATGTCAATTGACAAAAGGTGTTCTTTGTGCTATAGTGTTAGATATAATTAAAATATATTAGGAGGATCTGAAAATGGAATTGTGGGAAGTTTTAGTTGCTATGATTTTACCGCTCATCATTTTAGTGTTTGGTCTTTTCACGCGAATCGGTTTGCCGAAGAGAGTAAATTGGTTTGTTGGCTATAGAACATCACTGGCTTGCAAAAACCAAGATACTTGGGCGTTTGCACATAGATATTGGGGAAAGTTGATGATTGCATTTGGCTTTGCCTTAATTGTTCTTTCTGTCATAGGCATAATACTTATTGCGCGCGGCACAGTTGCGCTTGAACCTGCTTTATTCGTAGGGATATCGGCAATAGCAACATTGGTCGCTGTGGTTGTGTCCATCATACCCACCGAGATGGCACTAAGAAAAGAATTCGACAAAAATGGCAACCGCAGAAAATAGACAGCTTTTAAGATTAGCGCATCTCACAAAAACACCCCCCTGGTATTGCACCGGGGGATTACTTATTTATGCGCAACAAAAAATTGTTAATTTAAAATACAAACACCGCCCCGGCCCGCCGAAACACTTCGAGCGGGTCGTTTGCATACTCGCCGGGTGCAGGCACGCCATAAGCCATAAGCCCCAAGCGCCGCGCGATGAACACTGCTCTGGCAAGCGCCGGTTCGGGCACAACAAGCAAAATGCTTTCGTCTCCAATGGCGGCTGAGGCATTGCGCAAGCGGGCTGTGCGCACCGGGTCAAATTCTACGGTATGGTCGAACTCCTGTTGTGCGGTCTGCTGTTGCGTAAGTGTATACGCCGCCGCAGTCCGCGTGACATATAAATTCAGCGCAAACAACGCCGCGCCACACAGCAACACCCCAAGGCAAAGCCACGCCGCAATGCGCACCCGCCGCTTTTGCCTGCGGCGAACGTGGCTTGAGGTCATCAGTTTATCAAGTTCTTTTCGGCTGCTGGCCATTTTTATCACACCCCAGGATAACATTCGACGACGCATCCAATTATATTATACACAATCTTTGCACACATTACAAGCCCATTTTGTGATATTTCTTCCTGTTTGGGCAAAAATATAACGAAATGCGTTTTTTAGGGGGTTTGTCTATGCAAAATTTGCGACAAGCGCGTGCGGCGCTCAAAAAAGGCCTGCGTGCGCTGCGAAAGCAATACCGGGGCACGTTGCGGCGGGGCGCGTTGCCCGGCGGCGCGGTGTATCAGGAATGGCTGCGCGACAACTATTACCTCATTGAGCGGGAAAGCCGCGCTGCGTTGCGCCAGTTGCGGCGCTGCAAAGCCCCGGCCGCATTAACGCGGGTGCTGGCGCTTTGCCGTGCATTGTGCCCGGAAGGCGTTGTGCCCGAGCAGGAACAACTCTGCGCGGCATTGCGGCAGGCTGGATGTGGCTCAGCAGAAACGGCGCTGGTGCCGCTGGCGCTGCGGCTGAGCCTTGCTTTGGCGGCGGTGGAGTCTGCGAATGCCGACACGCCCGAACAAAAAGTCGCACTCATCAGCGGGGCAATCAGCTCATTTCGTGCTTTGCCGGACATTGACTTTGATGCCATACTTGAGCAGGTGAGCCCTTTGGAACGCACGCTGCGGCGCGACCCCCTTTACCCCAACCTGGATGAAAACACCCGTGCGCTGTACCGCCATTTGATTGAGGGCCTGGCGAAGAAACACGACAGCACGGAAGAGGACTACGCCGCCGAACTTCTCAAAGAAAGCCCGCGGCACATCGGCCTGCCGCTGATGGAGCACGCCAAACGCCCCGCGCGCGGTAAGGCCCTGCTTATCTGCGAAACGGTGATTCCCGCTGTGATTGCCGCCGCGCTTGCGGTGTTCTTCCGCGCGTGGTACCTGTTCCCGCTGCTGTGTATCCCCCTGTGGGGGCTGTGCAAGGTGTTGCTGGAAGCCATATTTTTGCGCGGGGTGGAGTCCCTGCCGCTGCCACGGCTCAATCTGAGCGAGGTCCCGCCCGAGGGCCGCACGCTCATCACTGTGGCGAATTTGTTGCCGCCCGCCGAAAAAGCCAGCGCGCTGGGCAAACGCATGGAGGAGTTGCGTAACTCAAACGGTGGCCCAAATGTGGCCGTGTGTATGCTGGCAGACTTGAAAAGCGCTGACCAGGCCGTGCTCGCGGAAGACGAGCGGGCGCTCAAGGCTGTGCGTGGCGAAGTCGCCAGGCTCAACGAGCGCTATGGCGGCGGGTTCATCATCGCCGTGCGCCACAGGAGATATTCGCCCACCATGGGCAACTACGCCGGGCGGGAGCGCAAACGCGGGGCAATCTCGGACCTCATCGCGCTCATACGCGGCGAGGGTGGCGCAGAAGAGCAATTCTGCCTGCTCGCGGGTGACCTCTCGCAGCTGCATCAGATCAAATACTTGCTCGCGTTGGACGCCGACACGGAGCTCCCCCTGGGTTCATTGCCCGAGATGGTGGCCGCAGCGCTCCACCCGGCCAACCATCCAAAGTTTGATGCCACGCTCGGCCGCGTTACGCATGGCTATGGCGTTTTGGCGCCCCACGTGGAGTTCGACCTCAACAGCACCCGCAAGACCGCCTTTGCCCACACCATGGCGGGCGAGGGCGGCCACAGCCCCTACGCCAACCATGTGTCGGAGCGCTACCAGGACCTCTTCGGCTGCGGCATTTTCGCGGGCAAGGGTTTGATCGACATCGACGCGTTCGCCGCCGTGCAGCGTGCCCGGCCCATGCCTGAAGAGCAGGTGCTCAGCCACGACATTCTGGAGGGCGGCTATCTGCGCACCGGCTTTTTGGCCGATGTCCATGTGTCCGACGGCTTTCCCGCGCGCCACAACAGCTTTTTTGCCCGGCAGGAGCGCTGGGTGCGGGGCGACTGGCAGAACATCCTGTTTTTGCGCAAACTCCGTGGCCTGCCCAGCCTTGCGCGCTACCAGCTCTTCGACAACTTGCGGCGCTCCATGCTGGCCCCCGCCTGTTTGGCGGCTATTGCTGCCTCCGTGTTTGTGCCGCGTCCCTTTTCGATTATCCTCGCGCTGGGCGGTGTGCTTGGCATGTGCGGCGGCTATCTTGTTGCCGCGTGGCGCAGCATTTGCTCGGGTGGCTTCGCCATGTTGGCGCGGGACTATTACTCCGGCGGGCTGCCTGCTGCTTTGGGGGACGTCACACGCGCGGCGTTGCAGGTCATCACATTGGCCCAAGCGGCATGGGTGAATCTCTGCGCGGCAGTGCGCGGGCTCTGGCGTAGTTTTGTGACGCGCAAACGTCGCCTGGAATGGACCACCGCCGCCCAAAGCGAGCAATCCAAAGGCGGCCTTGCCGCATTGCTTCCCCTGTGGCCAAGCTTGGTGATGGGTGTGTTCCTGCTGGTGTTTGGGCGGCAAGGGCACCGGCTTGCGGGGATGTTCCTGCTGGCAAACTTGCTGTTTGCGCCGCTCACTGCCCGGCAGAAAAAAGAAAACACGGCCAGGCTCGACGAAAAAGACAACACCCGCGTGCAGCAATATTGCGCCGACATGTGGAATTATTTCGAGACCTACTGCACCGCCGAGCACAACTTTTTGCCGCCCGACAACGTGCAGGAAAGCCCCGTGTTCCGCGTGGCGCACCGTTCGTCGCCTACGAACATTGGACTTTATCTGCTGTGCACGCTTGCCGCGCGGGACCTGGATTTGATTGACAGTGATGGCCTGGAAACGCGCCTTTCCCGCAGCCTCGACAGCATTGACCAGCTCGAACGCTGGAAAGGCAACCTGCTCAATTGGTACGACACAAAGACGCTGCAGCCCCTTGAGCCGCGCTACGTCTCTGCGGTCGACAGCGGCAATTTGCTGGTGTCGTTGCGCGTGCTGCGGGTTGGCCTGGAGGAATATCTGCAGGAGTGCCCGGCGCTTGCAAAGATTCAGGACAGGCTGAAGGCACTGGAAGAGGGCTGCGACCTGACGAGCATGTATCACCCGCGCCGCCGCCTGTTCCACATCGGCATTGATTTAAGCGAGGGCCGCGTCTCGCCATCTTACTACGACCTGCTCATGAGTGAATCCCGCATGACGAGCTACTACGCCATTGCAACGCGCATGGTGCCGAAAAAGCATTGGGGGAGCCTGGGCCGCACGCTGGCCAGGCAGGGACGCTACACCGGGCCGGTGAGCTGGACGGGCACCATGTTTGAGTACTTCATGCCCTACCTGTTCCTCGACGCACCCAAGGGCACGCTGGGCTACGAAGCCCTGCGCTTTTGCCTGCACTGCCAGAAGCGGCGCGTGGCGGGCCACAAATTGCGCCTGCCATGGGGCAACAGTGAAAGCGGTTTTTTTGCCTTCGACCCGTGTTTGAACTACCAATACAAGGCCCATGGAACGCAGAAGCTTGGCCTGCGCCGCGGCCTGGACGAAGAGCTTGTGCTCTCGCCCTATTCGAGCTTTCTGGCCATGCAGTTGGCGCCCAAAAGCGCACTGCGTAACCTGCAGCGCTTCGAGCAATTGCAGCTTTATGGCTCTTGCGGGTTTTACGAAGCGGCCGATGCCACGCCCGGGCGCGCCAATGGCCACGGCGTTGTTGCCGTGCGCAGCTACATGGCCCACCATGTTGGCATGAGCCTGCTTTCGGCGCTCAACACGCTGCAGGACGGCATATTGCGCAAACGCTTTTTTGCCGACGGCGAAATGGCCAGCGCGAAGTCGCTGCTCTATGAACGCATCCCTGACCGCGCCTCGGTTTACCGCGATATTGACCTGCGCGACACGTTGCGCCCGCGGGAAAAAGCCACAACAGCGAAGCAAATCTTCACAAGCGTAGATCCTGCCGTGCCGCGCACCCATTTACTCAGCAATGGCGAGTGGAGTTGTGTGGTGAGCGACTGCGGGGCCAATGCCTCGTTTTACCGTGGGGCGAGTATCCTCAAGCACAGCCGGGATTTACTGCGCCGGCCCTCAGGTATGTTTGTGCTGCTGCGTGAAGAGCCATCAAAAAGAGCGGGTGTTACGCACCCTCCGGAGCTTGTGTCGATCACCCCGGCGCCATATTACAACGCCGCAAAAGCCCGCGTGGAATTCAACGCCACCGAAGTTTTGCACTATGGCGAGGGCAGGCGTGTGGGTGTTACACTGCGCACAAGGGTGCACCCGCGTCTGCCCGCCGAGGAACGCCGCGTGCAGATGAAAAACCTCAGCCGCCAGCGCGTGAAGGGCAGCGTTTGGCTCTATCTTGAGCCGAGCCTTGCCCCCCTGCGCGAAGAGGCCGAGCACCCCGCGTTCTCCAAACTGTTTTTGACCGGGAGCTATGATGAGAACACGCGCACTGCGTTCTTCACCCGCCGCAAGAATGAGACTGGCGAAACGCTCAGCCTTGCTGTGGCGTGCAACGATGAACGGGCCATTTGCGAGCGCTCGCGTGAAATTGCGCTGCGGCGCGGCGTGCCATTCGGCGGGGTGAAGCTCCAAGAGGAGGCAAACAAGGCCGCAATGCCCGATGCCTGCGCGGCCTTTGAAGTCCCCTTTTGGCTGGCACCGGGGGAGAGCCGCGAGTTCAGCCTGTTTTTGTGTGCCGGGGTTTCGGAAAGTGAAGCCGCGCGGCGTTTGGCGCAGCTGCGTGAAGAAGCTGCCAAAAACCCGCGCAGAGGCGGCGCGCCCTACCCCTTCCGGATGGGTGAAATGGCTGACGCATTGGCCCGCCGCATTGTGCCAAAGTTGTTGTATTACGCTCCGGCAACGCCTGCACAGTTGGCGGCGCAGGCAAAGCTTACCAGCTCCCCGCAGGCTCTTTGGAGCGTGGGCGTGAGCGGTGACATGCCCTATTTGTATCTGCCGGTGGACTCCATTGAAGACTTGCCCGAGGCCATGCCCTACTTCACGCTGTTTCGGCGCTTGGGGCAGGCGGGCATTCCCTGTGAGCTTGCGCTTGGCTACCGAGAGGGCGGGGACTACAACATGCCTGTTTCCGCCGCGCTCAAAGAGGCTCTGCGCCGCGAGGGCTGTGCCCATTTGCTGCACCAGCGCGGCGGCGTGCATCTGGTGAACCTGCACCGCGCGGCCCCGGAAGCAATTGAGGCGCTGGTGGCCTACGCGACGCAAATTTGCGGCGAAGACTGCAGCGAAGCGGAGCAAAGCCACCTGCCTTTGCTCGACATCGCGCCGACACAAAATGTTTCACGTGAAACAATGTCAAAAGATGGGATCGTTGCCGGCAGCGGAATTTTTTGCGATGGTGTGTTCACAATTGAGAAAGATCCCCTGCCGCCGCCCGTGCCGTGGAGCCTGCCGCTGGGCAACCCCGCCTTCGGTACACTGGTGAGCGACAGCGCTTTGGGTTTCACTTGGGCGGTGAATGCGCGCGAGAACAAACTCAGCCCATGGTATAATGACCCCTGTGGCGACAACCGCGGAGAAATGCTGTTGCTGAAATTCGGCAGCCGGGTGTATGACATGCTGCAGAGCGCGCGCTGTGAATTCACGCCCACCTGCGCGCGCTGGTTTGGGCAGGTGCACAATTTGCGCTACGAGGTGAAAGCCTACGTCCCGCAAAAGGGGCTGACCAAGCGCGTGGAAGTTATGCTCAAAAACGAGACTGAACGGCACCTGACGCCGGAGCTTGCGTACTATTTCGAGCCGGTGCTGGGCACGCGGCGCGAGCCTCACCTGCCCATTTTGGGCGAAGCCCTGCCCGATGGTTTGCTGCTGACCGCACCGGCGTCAATGATCAAAGGCCACACGGCGTTGCTGTTGCAAGGCGGCGCGGAATTTACCTGCAGCGATCGCGCGGCGTTTTTGCGCGGCGAGTGGCATGGCGGTGGGCAATACCCACAGGCCGACCCCTGCGCGGCCATTGGAAGGCGATTGCAGATCCCTCCCGGCGAAGAGGTGGCGGCCGAATTTGCGCTCAACTGGGGCGCGCAGCGCAACGCGGCACTGTGCGCGCACCTGGTGGCAGGCGGCGAGCACCAAGAAACAAAACTAAAAATTCACACGCCGGACGAAGCGCTCAACCACATGGTGAACACCTGGCTGCCGCACCAGCTGACTGCCTGCCGGCTCTTTGGGCGCACGGGGCACTCGCAATGTGGCGGAGCCTGGGGTATGCGCGACCAATTGCAGGATGTTTCGGCGCTGGCGCTCACCCGGCCAGATTTGCTGCGTCAGCAAATTGCCCGCTGTGCAGCGGCGCAGTTCCCCGAGGGCGACGCCATGCACTGGTGGCATCGCCTGCCCGGCCACGCCACGCGCGGGGTGCGCAGCCGCTATGCCGATGATTATCTCTGGTTGCCCTTTGTATGCGCGGACTATGTGACGCAAACCGGCGATTATGCGTTTTTGCACAAGCAGATTCCCTTCCGGGATGGTGCCGTGCTGGAGCCCCACGAGAAGGATCGCTACGCCGCTTACTCGCTGGGGAAAGAACGCGCGAGCCTCTATGAGCACTGCACCCGTGCGCTGGACCGCGCCTTGACGTTGACAGGCCAGCGCGGATTGCCGCTGATGATGGGCGGCGACTGGAACGACGGCATGAATGCCATTGGCGCAAAGGGCCAGGGCGAAAGCGTTTGGCTGGGCATGTTTTTGGCGATGGGACTTGAGAAGTTCGCGGCGCTGTGTAAGCATGAAAATGACCTGGAGCGCGGCATAAAATACCTGGAAGAAGCGCGGCGGCTGAAAGAGGCCATTGACCAAAAAGCATGGACGGGCGACCGCTATCTCCGCGCCTTTTTTGATGATGGGACGCCATTGGGCGGCGGCTCTGGCCAGCCATGTTCAATAGATTTATTGCCGCAGAGTTTTTCTGTACTTTGCGACATGCCGGACAAAGAGCGCCGCAACACAGCGCTCAGCAGCGCGGCAGAATGCCTGGTGAACCCGTATGGCATCCGTCTGCTGCGTGAGCCATTCACTCACCATGGCCGCCGCGCGGGGTATATCAACGACTATCCGCCGGGATTGCGCGAAAACGGCGGGCAATACACCCATGCGGCCCTGTGGTTTATTATGGCTCTGCTGCGTGAAGGCCGCACCGATGAGGCGTACAATTATCTGCGGTTGATCAACCCCGCCGACTTTTGCCAAAACGAAACCCGCATGGCGCGCTACCGCGGCGAGCCCTATGCCCTGGCTGGCGACGTGAACTATGCCCCCGGCTGCGAGGGCCGCGCGGGCTGGACGCTCTACACGGGTTCGGCGGCGTGGTTTTTGCGCTGCGTGACCGAAGAAATTCTGGGCATCCGCATGGACCACGGGGAAATCCACGTAAACCCGAATTTGCCGAAACCCTGGCTTGGCTATGATATAAAAGCCGAGCTTGTGGCTGGGGAAGAGACGCGAGAGTTGTTGTAGATTTGAAAAACCACTTGACTTCCTGGTGTTAGGTATGTTAATATAAAAACAGGGATAGTGTTGCTGTATAGACGGTTAGCCCCCTTAAGTGCTTAAAGATTAGCCGCTCAAGTTTTCGAGGTTGGGGCGGCTACTTCTTTGATGTGTTGACATAGTCCCTAGCAAAAATAAGTACCAGTATCACCAAGTATTCCATGGCTACACCCCCTTTCGGGGGCAGGATTTAACCGCCTACCGCCGGGGCCCCCGCAAAGCCTGTTTTGTGGGGAGGACTTAGGCAACGCTACCATCTCCATTATAACAGGGAGCTGGGTGGTCAATAAAAATCGGAAAAAGTCAAACCCGCCTCATTACGAAGCGGGTTGGTTTTTATGAGGATTCTTCGATGAACGCATTGACGGTGTAACCACTGTGTGTGGCTTGAATTAACGTTTGATACAAACGGCTGATTTGTGCAATTGCGGTCTCATTCGCTGTTGTGATGGTGTTTGGTTCGTTGAGTTTGTCCCGCATTGCTTCCACGATGGATTCATTCAGCGCCTGTTGTTCCTCAACTGTCATTTGGATTTCGCCAAACGCCAGAAATCCCCGTTCTATGTCGCTGATTGTGCTGTTTGCAAGGTCTACGTTTACGTAACTGAGCACTGCCTGTGGAATTGCAATGGAAATTACGCCAGCATCGCTGTCAATTGATATATTGGACTGTGTGACCGCGCTCATGTCAACCGTAAAAACACCTGTGCCAACCGAAGTGATGGTTTGAACCATTCGAAATACATCCCAGTTGATCAGTGGCGTGGTTGCCAACGCGCTGGTAACCTCCACGTTTTGTTCCAGCACAATCAGCATTTGCCTTTCTTGCGCCTCGCCCAGAATAATGCTGTAAATTTCGCCGTGAGCGGCTGACAAAGTAAGGCCGGCGCTCCTGTTGGTTGACCTTGTGAGAAACTCCGGCAGCGTGAAAGAATGGACCAGCCACAAAACCAACACCACGGCCAAAGCAATTGCAAGCAAAATGAGTGCAATTTTGATTCGTTTGAACAAGCCCCTTCTTTTGTCGTTTCTTTCACTTCGATCCAGCTGTTTTTCCATTCTCATCAGCATTCGCATGTTCATGGTTTCTTTCAACTGTTGTGCATCTACGGCTCCTTCCCTGCTTTCTTCCGGTAATTGCTCCATAACATTCATCCCTCCTAAAAATGTTGTCGCAATTATAACATGTTTGTCAGTTAATTACAAGAAAAAGTTTCATAGAAATGGAAAAACCCGCCTCGTAACGAAGCGGGGTGTTTTGCCCACATCTTGAAACATCTAAAAACATGTTGACACAGAAGATAAGCTATGTTATAATAAAAGCAAGGATAGCGTTGCCGTATAGACGGTAACCCCCTGAATGAACTAAAGAAATTAGCCGTTCAGTTTGTGAGGCTGGGGCGGCTTATTTCTTTGATGTGTTGAAATAGTCCCTGGCGAAG
>Ga0131853_10001518_pt1 | contig 41444 bp, 44 predicted proteins | sample TergutLab28metaG_FD_92764 | JGI IMG/M metagenome (GOLD analysis project Ga0131853, IMG submission 92764) | Labiotermes labralis P1 segment gut microbial communities from Petit-Saut dam, French Guiana - Lab288 P1 (version 2) (version 2) | ecosystem: Host-associated > Arthropoda: Insects >...
AATTAATTGATACAATTTTCTGCATGAAGACACTCTCCTTTCGGGAGGTACTTGTTTCGGCGCAGAAACATTGTATCAGAAAGGCTTGAGTGTCTTCAATTTTCATTTAAGTTTACAGTACGTTAATAATTATTAGGAGGAATTTTATATGAGCTTAACTAAACTATATGAAAATCTTAAAAAGGCACAAGAAAGCATGGAAAAGGAATTTTATACAAAAGCAAAAATGGAAGTAAACAGTGCATTGCGAGCTTGTGAGCAAGTAGCTTATAGCATTGTAGGAGCGGAGCAAAATTCAGCACAAGGTGAAAAAGCTTGTCTATTTGGTGAGCAAAATGCTTCAAACTTGTTCGAGGAGTATAGCTTCTCCAGTGGTTCGTCTGAATTGACAGAACAAGAAAAAATACTTTTCGGTGTCACTAAAGATATAAAAATCTGTACTAAAGATGAAACAATGGGAGGCGTTTTCACAAAAGACCCTTTGCCAAGTAAATTGCTTTAGAATTGTTAGCTAGTTTCGCGTCTTAATGGCTCGGTTAGGTATTTTGCTTACCTGATTAATTGGAAGCGATTCTACGATGAAATTTTATGACATTACAATAGGATTGAAAGAGATACAGGGAGTCTGTGAAGGTGCAGACTCCTTTTATATGGAGGATTTATGGCGAAAAATGATCTGAGTATCAAGATTCTAGGTGAGCTTGAGTTGGATTTGGCAATCAAGCAACTGGAAAAGTTTTTGAAAGACCCGCACGAGCTGAAAATAAACGTTGATGCTTCCGGACTGGGCGAGGCGAAAGATGATATAGTAAGGCTTAGAAATGAAATTGTCGAAACTGGCAAAATTTCGGAGAGCAGTGTTGAATCCTTGGCGCAAGCATTTGTCGCGGCAGGGATTAAAAACCATATCCAAGAAATCACCAACGCAATTTGGCAAGCTGTTGAAGCTAGTATGGCTTTTGAACAAGCTTTGGCGATAGCTGAAAAACAACATTCAGTACGGCGGAAGAAATGCGTCAACTTCGAGACGCAATCTTTTCTATGTCAGAAGAAATTCCGCAATCCATAACCGGGATTACCCGTATAATTGAACAGGCGGGTAGATTGGGTATTGAAGGCGTTGACGATATAACAAAATTCGCTGACACAATGGCACGATTAGGCGTTACGACTACCATGACCGCTGATGAAGCCTCTCGAGTTATGGCGGGTTTCGCGGCAGTCGTTGGGATGCCTATAGATGAAGTAGACAGACTCGGTAGTGCACTGTCCTTGTTGGGCAATAACGTCAGTGTGAACGAGGGCGTTATTATGAACTTTGCCCATAGAGTTGGATCTGCTGGGGCTGCGGCAAATTTAACTGCGAGTGAGATACTAGGTTTGAGTGCAGGACTCGCACATTTACAACTTCCGGCAGAAATGGGCGGTTCTGCTGTGTCCAGAGTGCTAAATGAAATGGTTTTAGCAGTAGAAACAGGAAGTAGCCGACTCGAAGATTTCGGCCGAGTAGCTGGAATGAGCGCCGAGCAATTTGCCAGGTCGTTTAGAAATGATGCAATGGACGCTCTATTGCTGTTTTTCAGCGGGTTAGATGATTTTGAAAGACATGGGTCAAGCGTAGTTTCAATGCTTGATGAGCTTGGCTTTAATAATTTGCGTGTTGCAGATACAATGAGACGCGCAGCCCTAAGTGGCGACCATCTTCGCAATACAGTAGAAATGAGTACGCGTGCGTTTGAGGAAAACACAAGCTTGATGCGCGAGTCAGAGATACTTTTTAGTACAACTGAATCACAGATGCAGTTGTTAGAGAACGCCACTATGCGCTTACGGGTTTCAATTGGTGATGCTCTTACCCCTGCACTAAATGAGCTGGCAAGAGGCTTAACTGGCTCGACCAACTCAATGACCGAATTTGTAACGCAAAATGAATGGCTTGTGCAAGGAATAACTATTCTAACTCTCGCAATGGGGGCCGGAATTTCCACCTTAGCAGCTTATACGGCGGCCATCAAGGTACTCCAGGTTGCGAAAACCGCACTAGCGGCCGCAACAGGATCAGCAAATGTAGCACTGATGGCAAGTCCAATAGGGGCAGTCGCCAAGGCGGTTACTGCGCTTGTTGTTGTTATAGGCACTTTCACTATGGCACAAGCAAGAGCAAACGAAAGACGGGCAGAGGCCATACGCCTAGCAGAAGAAGAGGCTATAGTCAATCGCGCAAACGCTCAAGCAATTCAAGAGCAAATTTCCGCTTTTGAAGAGCTAGAAAGGCGTAGAGCTAATTCTTCTGGCCCAGAAGAGACACGGCAAATTAATAAGGAAATACTTGAGCTTGAGCGGTCAATAGTTGAAGTTGTTGGGATTCGAGCTGATACGCTTGACCTTGTAAATGGTCGGTACGAAGATCAACTTGAGCTTATTAGACAGATTGAAATTGAAGAGAATAGAAAAGTTGTCCGGGACGCACAAGCGGCACTTGAGCGCGAACGTGCCTATGCCGAGACAAGGGCTACCTGCAATTAATTGAAGAAGGTAGAGGCTTAGGTTTTGACTTCGATATGCAACAGTATGAGGAGTTCATCCGGATTCTTGAGGAACTGGCTAACTTCGACACGGAATTTATTGCTCTGCAACATAGTCTTGAAAGAGCTGTAGCAACACTTTTCCGACTCGAATTTCCTGATATAACTCAACAATTATTCGACATTGACAAGGCAGAAATGAGCTTGCGGGAGTATGTAAATACCGTACTTGATATACTCTCTGAAATACCGGGCGTAGAAGACCCAATAGAGCTTGCTATGTCGTTAGGATTGCGGATTGATGAAGGTGCTATACGCAGACAGCTTGAGCAAACACTCCCCAACTTTGTTAATGACTTGATAAATAATTTGTCGTTGCCGGAGCTGGACTTTGTTGTCAACATGGACTATGAAAGCGTTGAACGCCTAAACGCCGTCTTGACTCAATTTGGTGGCGTGACCGAGGACACTATCCAGTATATTAAACAACTCCACGAAGCCCAAAATATGCTTGCTAATAGCGATTTTCAGAGGGCTTTGGAAGATTTAAGCGACACGTTAGGAGATATACAAAGTGTTTATTCGTCATTAACATCTGCTAAAAATGAGTACAACGAAAGTGGTGAGCTAAGCTTAGACACGCTTATGCGACTTCTTTCGATGGGTGATGAGTATTTGTCGCTTCTGCAATACACAGAGAATGGCATAATCCTAAACACCGATGCAATTGACGATAAGACAAATGCTTTACGAGACGAGATAGTAGCATCTACAAAAGCGGCACTTGCGGAAGAAATTAGAGCAATCATCATCAGAGACATTGCTGGTGCATACGGCGAAGCCTCAACTGCTTCCGATATAATGATTAATCGCATGGCGGCAGTAGGCGAACAAGCTTTAGAGAGCGCTGAGGATTTGGGAACCTTAGCAGCAGCGGCCATTGTTGCGAATCAAGCTATGGAGGGATCGATTGACGTTGAAGGATTGTCTGCTGGTGCTATAGGTGATATAGAAAACGCCATTAGAAATGCACAAAACAGACTCAACTTAATCGCCGCTACAGGCTCTGGACGTAGTGGTTTAGGTGGTCGAACTTCTAGCGGTAGTAGAGGCGGTGGAGGTGGTGGCAGTAGCAGAACCGTTGAGCCTTACCAGGCTGAAATTGATGCCACTATATTGCTTGACGCTAGGTTGACGCGAATAGGTGAACTACTTACCCGCAACAATGCTTTGTTTGACGAAACTAGCAATGTGGATTTGCAATCAGAAATTTTACAAGACAGAATAGACTTATTGCGTGAGCAACAGTCTTTGTTACACGATATCAACAATATCAATCGTGGTGAAATGGCGGGTAGCATAGCAAGATTCGAGGAACACGGCATTCGAGTTTCATTTGTGCCGGAGCTAAACAAATTGGAGTTTGAACAAACAGTAGACGAGATTCAGGCTATTATTAATAATATTAGCGTAGGCAATCCAGAACAAACGAATGCGGTACGGCGTGAAATGGAGTCTATGTTAAGTTCTATGATCAGCATGAACGAGGCGAACGATCGTAATAGTACGCAGTGGCAAAATATTGAGCGTTCAATAAGGCAAACTAATATGGAGATGCTTAATCTTGACTTTAATAATTTTATGGAAGAAGCAAACAGAGAGTTAGAAGTATTGAACTGGTTATAAGAGAAGGGAGAAAAAATTATGGATATTATGGAAATTAAAGATTGTATATACTGTGGTGAGGCTTTGGAACCAATAAGTATGAAAGATGCTATTAACTCAGCTTTGAAAAAACACGGAGGAAAGGGCAAAGCACAGTTAACAAGTGACCAGATTGCATTTTGGGCGAAACATGAACAGTTTAATTTGAGATTAGACCAAATGTGTAGCCGTTGTGGAGAAAAGCCTTTCTGCCCAAACCCTATTACAGATGAAGAAATTATAAAGCGTGGGTATGCGGCGTATGAGGAGTTTAAAGAATTCATGGAAGGTGTGAAGTTGCCAGAGGAAATAATAATTAAAACAGCAACGACACAGGAATTTGATGGGGAAGTTATATTTGATGAAAGGTTAAATAAATTTGTTGCCACAATAAATAATCATCATTTTGCCACCCCTTATGATATACGCCCGATATTCTTCCATGAGTTTTCTCATATTGTCGATAAATACGATGCAGATACAGGGGGCCAGCGTGATAATGTAAATGATGTTCTTTGGCACTCCGAGTCTTACGCTAGCCAAATAGAGATGATGGCTAGGTTAGGTTTTGAAAATATCAACCACCAAAAAGAAATTGATTTGTCTACAAAGTTAACCTACATGAACAAACCTGTTACGCTGTTAGAATATTTCAATATCCGGATAACTAACTCCTTGGAGAGTATCAACGAACACAATGGCACGGTACTTACAAAACTAGGAATTGTTTTAGCCCTAAGGAGAATTTCTTACTATCATGGAATGATTAATTTCTGCAAGGACAACTTAGACAGCGACTCAGTGGCAAAATTGCCGAGCATGTCACTTTTAGAGAATTTTATAAAAGAAAGAATTATGTGCCCGACTTTTGCAAAAGAGTTTTCTAGGTTGATGAAGGGTATAGATGATATTGACGATATAAGCGAGACTGTCAATCAAATATACTACCTAATTGACATATATGCATTTGGAGAGCCGAAACTTAAAGAAGCTTACAGGAATAATTTGATTGTGCAAGAGGACAGCCGCCTAACTATGCAAGAATATTATGAGAAGTATCCAGACAGGGTAATGTCACGACTTGACCTAGACGCTTTAGAGAAAAAGTACGGTGTGAAGGAGTAATTGTTATGAAGACAGCACAAGCAATTTATGACATTGCAGAAATGGAAATGTCCAAAAAAGGCTTTATTAGTTTGGATACAGGCCTACTTGTAAAGGAGTTCACAAGTGACTTTGTACGATATATAAGTATGCACAACGGCGGGGCTAAGTTTAACTTAGAGCAATGGAAGCAAGATTTTATGTAAGGAGAAATCACAATGAGAATGATAACAGCACAAGAGATTTATGACCTAGCGAAAAATGGAATGTCAAGGAGAGGCTTTATAAGTGATACTACTGTGAAATTAGTACGAAGGTTCACAGGTGATTACTTAAAATATATCAAGTATCGCAGCGGTTTGGCTACATTTGACCTAGAGAAGTGGAAACAGGACTTTATTGATAATTAGGAGGAAAATGTTTATGTCAATGTTTATAGCAATGAATGGCTCCGATTGCATCCTTCTATGTGCAGACGGTAGAGTTACGGCAACTCTAACGGATAGTGTATCAGGCAATATATTAAAAAGTTATGTGTCAGATGATAATTTTGATAAAGTATCTGTTATTGGCAAGAGCCTTTTAGGCATAACAGGTCATCAGGCTTTGGGCAATAAATTTAGAGCTGACATATTATACCGAGTAAATGACAGTAGTACCTATAATGAGATAGATAGTGTCATTGAAGCTGTTCTTAATGAAAATAGAAGTAACTATAACGGTAAAAAGACGCTGTTAATTCTATCTGGGGTCAGTGGTGGTGTGCCGATGTATACTACATATGAGGTTGATTGCCCAAACAAGCCACATGTTAAAAGGATTAATAACAAACAAGACTTTATTGCTGTTACTGATATGGCTGCCAATGACTCTGACAACAACACACTTCTTAAGCACATTGTAAATAAGATAGAGTCTGGGGAAGATATAACAAATGCTATTGTTGAGACATTCAAAGAAGGAAGCAGATTGAATAGTGCAATAGGTGGAACAGTTAGGATTTATATTGCAAAAGAGGATGGAGCGCAATGTATTCGAACTGAGAATATCAACAATGTAGTGTTTAACCATTTCAGTCAATTCTTGGGGCCACTTAATGGCGGTCAGATAAACGCAAATTCTATAAATGCTAATAGTCTATAGCAAACAGTATAAGCGCACGGGAGATAGCCGCCGGAGCAATACTTACTCAGCATTTGGGTGCTAACTCTGTTACTGCAATGAACATAGCCACTGATGCTATTACAGCTAGACACATGAGTGTAGGGTCTGTTTCGGCTGATATAATTACTACTGGTTATTTATCTGCCGACAGAATAAGGGGCGGTGCTATTCGTGGGGTGGACATTGATGCTCTGGACATACGAGCTGGTGGTGCGTTGTCAGGTCACACAGTGAATGCACGTGATACTTTGCTACTTCAAGGTGTAAACGTTGGTTCGACTATAAATAACCTTATGGCAAGAGTAACCGCTCTTGAACAAAGGCCTTAAGTTAGTGGAAGTCTTTTATGAATTTGGAGGATAAAAAATGGCAGCTTTTGTTTTAAGACGTAAAGGAACTCAGGGGTGCTCAATGGTTATTAACATGGCAACATCCCCTGGTGAGTTACATATTTTCGAAAGACTTGACCCATTTGGAGACTATGAAATTGCTTCAAGTGAGATAGGGTGTATGGCAGACTTTAACTTGAAAGAAATTCTTACAACTTTTTTGTGCGAGACAATTTCTAAACATGATAAAAAACTCAATCGCAAAATATATAATTCAATCGAGTTTGATATTGTATATGAATGTTGCAATAAAGATTTTACTAATCAGCAATAATTATACTATTTTCTTCAAGGTATTTTTTGCCAAGTTCAGTTAAGTAGGGAAGAGGGTCGTTAGATGGTATAAAGACGACTCCGCTTCCTGTTGGGGGTAGAGCTGTAATCCCTTCAACTAATCCGTACTTAATGGCATATAGCATACTGCTTTGATAATCTTCGTCTAAATGGAATGGAATGTTAGGATTTTTTTTAACAACACAATCGCTATAATCAATAGGCAGTTGTGTAGAATTTTTTATAGCTCTAAGTATTTTTACAATGACAGCCTTATTTTCGATTGGCTTAATTGACATACGTAAACACTCCTTTATCAGATTATGAAAGTAGTATACATCGAAAAAATACAAAAAGCAACAAAAACACAATAATAATAAGTTGAGTATCAACTCCCGAATTTAGTTTCACTGCTATTGTATTTATTGAACTTATTTTGCTATAATTATAGTAGAATGGAAAGGAGACGTACATATGAGAAAATTTATTTTAGGCTTCCTATTAGGAGCACTTATGTTTGGTACATTAACTCTTATGGCATCAGATAGGAGTATTGTTCCTAATCCTTTTAGAATACTTGTAGATGGGCAAGAAAGACAGGTGGAGGCATATCTTATTGACGGCAGAACATTCTTGCAACTTAGAGGTATCGCCGAGCTACTAGATAATGTCGAAGTAGATTTTGTGGATGGTGAGATTATTATTAATACGAAAAATGAAAGCGGTGCAAATACAAATAATGGAGTTGGTTCAAACATGACAAATATACCTGTGAGCAATAATGATAAATTAATTCTTAGCGGCGAACATATAACATTTAGCGACCTTCATCATCATTTACTGCATGGTCATTCATTTAGGTTTATTGAAGATCAACTTGTTCTTTTAAATGGAGAAGATATTGTTGTACAAAATATACCCTTTGCCATATATGAAGACCGTACCCGCATACCACTTAGTTTTGTTGAAGCTGAGCTTAGTCAGTTCTTTATAGACTAATCACAACTACATAACCCGCTATACAAGGCTACCCAATTTATGGATAGCCTTGTTTTATTTTATTGGCAAAGGAGATTTGAAAATGTTAGATAAATTTAATGACCTGCTTAGTGTTAAAGACCTTTCACAGATATTTAATGTAGACAGAAAATCTATCTATAAAGAAATACAAAAAGGTAGCTTTGGGGTGCCTATAAAAATGGGAAACAAGTTCCAAATCCCAAAGGCTTTTGTACTCAATAAGTATTTCCACAATTACAGATAAAATCACACTACACAACTAATCCCGCTTGTGCTATACTACCTTCAAGGTAGATTAATGTGGCACAGGCGGGCTTTTTTTATTTTGAAAGGAGAAAACGCCTTGACAGCTACATTGAGAACAAAATCAAGCAGACCTAATTACTACATATCTATTCGCTACAGAGACGATACAGGAGCACATAAAACAAAATGGATAACTACCGACATTCCAGTAAAAGGCAACAATAAACGCCGTGCCGAGCAAAGGTTGAAAGAGGTGCTTGCGGAATACGAGCAACAAAAAGTTGACTTAAGCAAAGAAGTCTTATTCACCGTGTTTATGGCGCAGTGGTTAGAAAATCATAAACACTCTATTGCATCAACAACGTATGACGGCTACAAGCTTGTTCTAAAGACGCATATATTGCCTTATTTCCAGCCTAAGAAGTTAAAGGTCAGAGACGTAACACCGCTGCATATACAACAGTACATCAACCATAAAATGCAAAGTATATCACCCAATACCGTTATCAAACATTTGCGCAACATATCAAAATGTCTTGATAGTGCTGTCCGGCAAAATTTAATAGCGTTCAACCCTGTTTCTAGGATAGATAAGCCCAAGAGAATTAAATACACGGGTGCTAAGTATTACAATGAAAAACAAATTGAGCAATTACTTGAGTGCTCTAAGGGTGATCCGCTTGAAATGGTTATTTTGCTTACTGTGTATTATGGGTTAAGACGTAGTGAGGTTCTAGGGTTAAAATGGGATGCTGTTGACATGGTTAATAATGTAATCACTATTCGGCACACGGTGACAGAGTCATTCAACAAGCTTCACAAAACTGATGCTACAAAAAATGACAGTAGCTATGCAGTTATTCCAATGCCGGATATGATTAAGGCGAAGTTTAAATGGTGGAAAGCAAGACAGGCCGAGCATAGGTTGTTGCAACCAAACGACTACAACAACGAGGGATATATCTGTACTCAAATTTATGGCAGTTTGATTAAGCCGAGTTATGTATCACAGCATTTTAAGGTTTTGTTGAAAAAAAATAATATGCCTATAATTCGCTTTCATGATTTGCGCCACTCAGCAGCAGGGTATTTGAGATATCTTGGTTTTGACTTAAAGGATATCCAGATTTGGCTCCGGCACAGCGACATAAGCACCACAGCCAACATATATCTTAATCTTGATATGTCGGCTAAAACTGCCATAGCAAATAAACTAAGTGAAAAGTTTTCTAATTTCATCGGAGACAACATCGGAGACATGTACTATTTTGAGGTAAATTCAGCAAAAAATAAGGCTCCCCGCCAAGAGAAAACCTTATTTTAAGCCACCTGCCCGAGAAGGGACTTGAACCCCCACGATATTGCTATCAGTGGATTTTGAGTCCACCGCGTCTGCCATTCCGCCACTCGGGCTTATAGTCATATAACTCTAAATCTGTAACATGAAGCTTGCTTTTTGTCACAATGCATCGTCAATGCCTCCTAGCAGTCAATCTCAAGAATGCGTTGTTGGCACTACCTTGCCTTGCGGCAAAAATTCTGCGTATTCTTGTTACTGTTTTAGAGTTATATGACTATACCTTGGTGATTATATAGTAAAATCAAGGCTTTTGTCAAGTGGAATTTTTGCTTAGTAACGTTCTTAGTACAATTCCTGATACTCATTAATCGAATCTATGACTGAAGTTTCCGGGGTGATAAATGCAGTGCTGTAAGTATTGTAAATTACCATACCTGGCTTTGCGCCATTCGGCTTTTTAACATGTTTTCTATTAGTGTAATCTACAGGCACCAAATTTCCGGCTCTGGCCTTGGAGAAAAAGGCCGCCAAATGCGCCGCTTCTTCTATAGTGCGGTTAGGCGGCACTTGACCGTTGGTCCTGATAATCACGTGAGAGCCGGGAATGTTTTTTGTATGGAGCCATAAGTCATGAGGCTCTGCTAGTTCCATGGTAAGCTCGTCATTTTGCTTGTTACTCTTGCCCACATAAATATCAAATCCGTCACTTGACTTAAAGCGCATAGGGCCTGATTTTTTTATAGGCTTGGTTTTGCCTTTTGTGGTGGCTTTTTTGATAAAGCCTTGTTCTCTAAGCTCCGTACGGATATCTTCTATGTCATGAACGGAAAGGTTAGTGCTTAGGCTGTTTAGTATAGACTCAAGATAGAACAAGTCCTCGTCTGTAGCGAGAATCTGCTCATTAGCCGCTTCGAAAGTACGCTTTTGCTTATTATATTTTTTGAAATAGCGTTGAGCATTCTCAGCGGGGTTAAGGACTGGGTCTAAAGCAATTTCAATTTCAGGAGCGGACTCATCAAAGAAATTGATAATAAATGCACTAGATTGTCCCTGCTTAAGGCAATGAATATTGGCGGTTATAAGCTCGCCCAAAAGCTTAAGTTCGTCACGGTTTTCAATGTCTTTCAATGTGTTTAACAACAGCTCTTTCTTCTTTGAAAGTCGCTCTACATGGTTTGATACAAGCTTTTTTAGATCATATGTTTTCTGACTTTTCTTATAATGCGCATCTTTTAGTCTGTAAAAATCGTTTATGAGCTTAGAGATACTGTCATATTCTGTACTTTTCAAATTTTTCCACATACTTAGCTGAATGGAGCTAAAGTCTTTAATCTGCCCACTTTCTTCCAGATAAATTTTTGGTGAGTAGACATGTGAGCTTACATCAGCGAAAACTTTTGTAAAAGATTCATATAGCTCACCCAGGCTAATAGCGTCCACAAAATCCGACGGATTAATCCCGGCACGAATGCATATTTCGCTGGCGGCTAACGGGCTTATGCCGCTGTAAGATTTGTAGATAGCCTCTTGGGCTGGTGCATGACTCACAGGCTCCATTTTTAGCAAAAATGATGCTTTATCTACAAGCCTTGGGTCGGATTTATTTTGCGATGGAGGTAAATTGTAGGATTGACCCGGAAGCACTTGACGCAATGAGCTTTTGTCTAAAGAGATTCTTTTGGCTGAATCTATAATCAATCCGTTCTCATCAACCAATATAATATTTGAATGCTTGCCCATAATCTCTATTATTAGGCGTTTTGTGGACAAATCGCCCATTTCATTCATTGACTCTACGCTTATTTCAAGAATTCTCTCAAAGTTTGGTTGGTTTATCCCAGTGACTCTTCCACCGGACAAATATTTCCTCAATACCATACAAAACAGTGGAGCCTGCATAGGGTTCTCTCCGCCGGAGTCAACAAGGCATATTCTTGGACTCGACGGGTTCGCCGAAAGCAGAAGCCTATTGCTTCTTAGTGAAATCATAATCTCGTCCCGCTCGGGTTGATGGATTTTATCTATCCTTAAATTTAATATGATATCTTCTAATTCTTTTGCAATATTTGATAAAACTATTCCGTCTAATGGCATGATTTTACCTTTCTGGATTTATCCTGCTGTAACAAATTCTGCTCCTCGTTCATCCATTTCTATAATTGAGATTACCTCTAAGCGTAGGAAAGTGTGGCTATTTTCTACAAATTCCTCAAGTATTCCGATAACCTCAACCCAAGCTCCGTTAGAAAATGGTTCTATACCTACACCGTCTAGCCTAATTTCAAGGCCAATTATACCATCAGGCCCACAGCAGCCGTCTGTAAAGCGGTATACTTTATGGAGGTAGCCTCCATCCCATTCGGTAGTACGAAACATACCCTCGTACTTGATGGTTCTGCCAAGGTAGTCGTCGGAGTTGAACATAATATCCCACATGCGAAATACAAAGAAACGCTCTTCAATCACAAACACATCATTATAATCCTCTGCTTGGACCATTTCAGAAGCATTATCAAAGCTTACATCCGAAACGGATCCAACTCTGGCCTCACAGCCCGACAGGATGAAAGAAAGCGCAAAAATCACAATTATTTTCCTCATGCTGCTGCACCCCATTTTTTTATAAGAGCTATGATGCAAAAAATAAAAAATACGATTAGATTTACGCCAACAACACAGGCTCCGGGTGGTAAATTAAGCCAAAAGGAAATTATCATGCCGACAAAAAAGCATACTACCCCGATAATGGCCGCTGTAATTACCACGCTCAAGAATCGCTTGCAAAGGCGCATGGCGCTCAGCGCAGGGAATAAAGTTAGGGCAGTGATTAGTAAAGCTCCCATCATTCGCATACCTAACACTATTGTAACGGCGGTTAAAATGGCTAATAGGCTCTTATAAATCTCTACTTTTGTGCCTGTACTCTTGGCAAATTCTTCATCATATGCTACGGCAAACAGTTGCTTATAGAATAACACAAAAAGGGTCAAAACCACAATACCTAAAGCCATGCTCAAATACATGTCCACCTGTGTCATGGCGAAAATACTGCCAAACATAACATTGCAAACATGCAAAGTAAGTCCCGTTGTTGCACTTACTACAATTACGCCGATAGCAAGGCTGCTTGTAGAGACTAAAGCCACGGCACTATCGCCTTTGACTTTGCTGTTTTCATTCAGTCTCAAAAGCAGGAAGGCCGAAGCTATAACAACAGGCATCGATATAGCCAGCGGAGCAAGGTCGATAATGCTCGCTATAGCTATGGCTCCAAGCCCTAAGCCAGTAAGGAGCGATGCGAGCGGGGTAGCACCCATAATAGCCATGGACGCAAATCCCACATGGCTTAGGGCTGTACCAATCATTGCGTAACGTTTCAGCACAAGATTAACACCCAAAAGAGCAGCACATAGCGAAACCAAGAGTCCAACCACTATAGCTCTTTGCATAAAAGTGAAAGAAAACATTGTGGACATTATTTCAAATAAGACCATCTTTGGTATCTCCTTTCAAAAAAAGCATACCGGCCGTAGATTCTTTGTAATCCGTTGCAGAGCCGAAGAAGGCTTGGCGGTTTTGGAGGTGGAGTATATGAGATGCATATTCCACTGCTGCATATATGTCGTGTGATATCATTATAATTGTTATACCTTCACGAGAAATGGATTGTATCGTTTTATACAGCTCTGCCGTGACAAGAGAATCAAGTCCGGCGACAGGCTCATCTAACAGCAGAACGTTCTTAGCTGCGCATAATGCCCTGCTTAAAAGAACTCTTTGTTGCTGGCCTCCGGAAAGTTCTCTGAAACTCTTTTTTGCAATAGATGAAATGCCGAGCTTTTCCATGTTCTCCAATGCTATTTCTTTATCTTGTTTAGAATAAAATGGCAATAGTCCACGAGAACTAAGGCGGCCTGATAATACAATTTCATAGACGCTTGCCGGAAAGTCTTTCTGTGCTAAGGTTTGCTGAGGCAGATACCCTATAGAATTGGCCTCAAAACTTTCCGCAGTTGTAATTGTCCCTGTTTTGGGGCGATTTAGCTTAAGAATGCCTTTCATCAAAGTTGTTTTTCCGGAGCCATTCTCGCCCACAATGCAGAGATAGTCACCCTTGTTTACCTCAAAGTTAAGGCCATCTACTACTACTCTCCCATCATAGGCAAAAGAGGCGTCTCGGCAAGAGATAATTGCCATTAGTTAAGCGCCTCCCTCAATGTTTCCACATTACGACGCATTAGGTCTAAATAAGTCACTCCTGCACTGAAGTCTGCATGGCTCACATTGTGGAGAGAGTGCATCTCAAGTAATCGTGCCCCTGTTGCTTCGGCGATAGTATTTGCAATAAATTTATTTGAAAACTCAATGTGCAGCACAACAGGGATATTTTCCTCCTGTACTTTTTGGATTAAGAAAGCTATGGTCGCAGGGCTAGCTTGAGTTTCAGCTGAGCAGCCCGTAAATGCAGCAAAATAGGTTAACTTATAAGTATCAGTTAGATAGCGAAAAGGGAATCTATCGCCAAAAACAAGAGTGCTTCTTGCTCCATTTGCAACAACCTCAGCAAAGGCACTGTCTAGTTTCTCAAGTTCTGCGATGTATGCCTCGGCATTATTTCTGAAAAACTCAGCATTAGCCGGGTCGAGTTCAGCCAAAATGTCTGTCAGGGTTTCTACGATTAAGATTGCATTTCTTGGGCAAGTCCATACATGCTCGTCATAATGCGGCTCATGATGATGTGCGTGGTCGTGACTGTGTGAATGACTGTGTTCATGGGTATCGTCATCGTCGTCGTCGGAGTCATCATGGCCGTGCCCATGCGTATGGTCGTGCCCATGATCATGGTCGTCGACATCATCATCATGGTCGTGCATATGGTCATGGTCGTGCCCATGATCATGGTCGTCGACATCATCATCATGGTCGTGCATATGGTCATGGTCGTGCCCATGGTCATGGTCGTCGACATCATCATCATGGTCGTGCCCATGGTCATAATCATCGTCGATATCATGGTGGTGATTGTGGCTATGACTGTGCCCATGATCATGGTGAAGATGACTATGTCCAGGCTCCATGCCCTCCACAAGATCACCTTTTACTGCATCCACTAAGTCTATAAGAGCTACCGTACGAATATCCGGACGCTCCAAAGAGGTCAAAATACGATCGACCCAAATATCCCCATGGCCGCCTATATAGATAAACAAATCAGCATCGTTTATCATAATAATATCTCGCGGCGTTGGTTCAAACCCATGGCTTTCCATCCCCGGAGATAGAAGCATATTAAGCTCTACCTTATCTCCTGCAATTTGGCGAACAAAATCATATTGAGGAAAAATGGTAGCAACTACCCGCAGTTGGGTAGAATAATTGCTATCTGAAGGGGTAAGGGAGTAGGTATATTGTGGCTCGGAGCACCCAGTTAAAATTAAGAACATAGCAAAAAGTAAAATGAAAAGAAAAGTATATCGCTTCATAATGTTATTTATTCCTCCTAATAATTAAGTAATCTGAATGAGAATTAGAGCTCAACAATTCATCCTCACTTTTAGCATTGTAGGAGTGAGACTTCGCAAAAAGACAACAAAGTAAGTAAGTGCAATATGTATAGCCTTAAGATGAAATGCAGAAGACTCCCCGGCTATATCGATAGACTGGCTGAAGCCATCCGGTTTGGTTGGGCAGGGACAAGTAATAGTTATTTTACCGCAATCCACACAAAAATGACCACCTTCGACTATAGAGTTAGTGGATATTGAGAAGATAGTATATGTAATAATTACGAATGTGAATAAAACCCTTTGTATCTGTGTATTATCCAAAGTTTGATGCCTCCATATTAAAGTTGTACTCTTCAGTATAACACATACTTATCATCATTTTCCATAGAAGTTTGTCACAAGACAAGATTTCATGATTGGACTGCACAAATTTGACAAGCAGCTTATCTTTGGTGTATACTCAAATGAAATGGTTCTCACAAAAGGAGGGGCCTATGCTAAAGAGTATGACCGGCTATGGTAGAGGTGAATGCAACAGATACAATCGAAAATTTGTAGTTGAGATTAAGTCCGTAAACCATAGGTATAATGATATTTCTGTGAAATTGCCAAGAATTTTAACAGGCACTGAGGATGCGGTTAGAAAAAGCGTATCTAGCCGAGTAAATCGAGGCAAAACGGATGTATACATAAATTATGAAACCATAGGCTCTCAGGACGTCAATATTTCCTTTAATGAAGAGCTTGCAGACTCTTATATGAATGTCCTTACCACCATAAAAGAGCGCTATGACCTAGATGAGCGCTTATCAGTTTCTAGCATAAGCCGTTTTCCAGACGTGATATCTACAGGCAAGGGCGTAGATGATGATAAGGCTATGGAAGAGCTAAAAGAGGTTCTTTTTGTTGCGGTTGATGAAGCTGTTAACAATTTAGTTTCTATGCGTGAAAAAGAAGGTTCGGCTTTAAAAAACGATATTTTGGATAAACTTATTGTTATAGCAGATATGATTGGCAGAGTTGAAGCCAGAGCCCCTCAGGCTATAGAGGCATACAAAGAGCGGTTTAAACAAAGACTCAGAGATACTCTTAGCGGCAGCGGTGTAGAAATTGATGAAGCTCGAATTTTAATGGAAATTGCTATTTTCGCTGATCGTGCCTGTGTTGATGAAGAGCTTACAAGGTTTTCATCGCATATTAGTCAGATGAAGGAAATTTTAGATAAAGGTGGTTCCATAGGACGAAAGCTGGATTTTTTAGTTCAGGAAATGAACAGGGAAGTAAATACAATAGGCTCAAAGGCTCATGATACAGAGATAACCCAAATTGTTGTAGACTTAAAAAGTGAGATTGAAAAAATTAGGGAACAGGTGCAGAATATTGAATAAAACAGTTAATATTGGGTTTGGAAATATCGTGTTGACTAACAAAATAGTGGCAGTAGTAGGCCCTGAATCAGCACCGATTAAGCGCATTATACAAGAGGCCAGGGAAGATAAAAGGCTTCTAGATGCTACTTATGGTAGGCGCACAAGGGCAGTTATTATAACCGATTCAGATCATATAATACTATCTTCAATACAGCCGGAGACAATTGCCGGCAGGATTTCTAATGAAACGGCAAATTAGAGGAGAGCTACTAGGGCGTGTATCCACTAATGGGTTGCTTCTATTTGCTGAATGATTTGATTTTTCGCCATTTTGGAAGGTGCGAATAGTGACCGGAAGATACCGGGGATGTGAAGTGCCGTTTTCGCTGAAGGCGAAAATCCTGAGCCGCATATACGAAGAAAATCTGCAAGTAGGCGCCGGAAAGCCTGGCAGCAAATGCTTCGCATTTGCTGCTCGGCCTGCTGCGAAGCGGGCATCCTGGAAGCCCGGACACCCGAAAAAGAGCTTTGAGCGTAGCGAAAAGTGCTGAGAACGTCGACGAAAAATATGGCGAAATAATAATCTCAAAGAGAGGTGGCAGTTTAGTGGAAATACGCCCTATAGGCATGGATACCCCAAAAGGTATGCTGGTGATAATATCAGGCCCATCCGGCTCCGGCAAAGGCACTGTGGTGAGGCAACTTGATTCAAACCGCGGATTCGCACTTTCAATTTCTATGACTACGAGGGATCCCCGTCCGGGTGAAGAACACGGTAGGGACTATTTTTTCGTAAATGAAGAGGAATTTATCGCCGCAAGGGACTCGAACGGTCTCTTGGAACATGCGGTGTTCGTTGGTAATTTATATGGCACACCTAGAGATTATGTTGAAAAAGAAATTGAGCAGGGCAAAGTTGTGGTTTTAGAAATAGAGGTCGAAGGTGCGTTGCAGATAAGGGAAAAGTTTCCCGAAGCGGTGCTGATTTTTCTGATGCCTCCCGATATTGCTGAGCTTGCAAGGCGCCTCTCGGGCAGGCACACAGAGGATAAAATGACCATAGAGCAGCGCCTCATAAGAGCTAAGAATGAAATTAAATACATAAGTCGTTACGATTATGTTGTTATAAACGATGAAGTGGAATTGGCAGTGGATAGGATAAATACCATTGTTTTGGCGGAGTCTTTAAAGCCGTGCAGAAACTCTGAATTGACCCAAAATTTCAAAGGAGATGAATTTGATGTTGCGTCCTTCATACTCAGAATTGATGAGCTTACTAAATGAGGTAAATGAAGAAGATAATGAAGTTACCAGCAGGTATACAATAGTAATGGCGGTGGCTAAAAGAGCAAGGCAAATTATAGACGGCGAAGAGGCGTTGGCTAAGTCGGATACGGATAAGGCTGTAAGCCTTGCTGTAGCAGAGATGTCAAATGGAAAGCTTAGAGTATCGGCGGCCCAAGGCAGCGATGAAAATGGTGTCAATAGAAATGAATTTATTTCAGTGATTGAGGCTGATAATTTGGATGATTATTAAAGCTGTTGTGAAAATGCCGCACTCAATGCGTGCATTTCCACGATGTTGCTGAATGAATGAATCGTCAACAATCCTTTCTTAAAAGTCTTGCGATCGTCGATTCTCCGTACGGTGGGCTTAGAATTTTTGCCTATGGGCCAACCCAATAAATTCTGTTTTTCTGGGACAGGGCGAAAATGGTGCTTTACACCGCCCGTATCCTTTGGCAAAGCTTCCTGTTCCTACTGCACGTCCGATACTTCCGGTGCGCTGACGGGTTCCTAAAGCCTACACGAGTTACGGAAATGCTATTGGAATCCGGGTAAATATCCTACGGATTTTAAATCTGCGACGCTTAAAAATAAGCTTGTTGTCAGTCAGAGGCTCAAGGATTCATCATCAAAAGCAGCTCGCAGCCGGCGATTAGTGGGCAGCGGGCTTTTTTCTATTCTTTATGTGCATTAGACTAAATCTACTTTAAAATAGTTCCGGAGCAAGTCCGGTTCAAAATCACACCTTGGCTTCGCTTTGCATTTCTCACAATCCGGTAATGCAAAACTTGCCAAGGATGTTTTTCACACAGAATTGCTGATTCATCAGAAAAATCCCAGAAACCGGAGCTTTTCTGCTTCGCTTTGGTCCGTTTTAATTGATTTAGCTATAGAAGGCAGGCGTTTTCATGATAATAGCAGAAGTAATCGTGTCAATAAACAACTCAAATGTAGACAAGCCCTTTAGTTATATTGTGCCGGATGAGTTTATAGAGCGCGCAAAGCCCGGTATGCGGGTAGTTGTGCCGTTCGGCAGAGGTAATAAGCCAATCGAGGGCTTTATTATTGACATTAGGGAAACAGGCGATGACACAGAATTTAAGCGCATAATTAATCTGCCGGATAAAACCCCTTTATTTGGTGAGGATTTAATGCTTTTGGCTAAATGGATGCAGCATAAATACTATTCAACACTGACCGAGTGTATTAAATGCATACTTCCGGCCGGGATTTCTATAAAGACTGAGACAGTCTATTATCTTAGCCCGATTATCGACATTGAGCTTAGCGAAGTTGAAGAGCAAATAGTCGATTATGCTGTGAAAAATTCCCCCGCTACTAAGTCTGATTTCCTGCGCATGGATAAAGTTCAATCCAAGAATGTTGATGCGCTGATAAGACGCGGCGTTCTGGTAAAGGAGAATTTAATTAGCAGCAAAGATTTCGTCAGGCATGAACGGCGTGTGGTTTTAGAGAATGCGCATAACAGTGAAAAGATGCCCTCGGAGAAAACAAAGCAAGGTATAGTTATTAAATATTTGAACGAAAGCGGTTCTGTAAGTGTAAAAAAGATAAAAAAGGATTTAGGCATTACCGATTCACCTATTAACTCTTTGGCAACTAAAGGTATTATTCGATTTGAAAATGTTGAAGTGCGGCGTGAATCTGTTGTGGGAGCAAAATTTGGTGAGCTCAGCAAAGAGCCTTTAACACTAAATGAGGAGCAAAAGCTTGCGCTCGGAATGATTTTAGACGTAGGCGGCGATGGTACCGATGTTAAAAAGCCAATTTTACTTCACGGCGTCACAGGCAGCGGAAAGACGGAGGTTTACTTAAGAGCCATAAGCGATGTGCTAAAAAAAGGCAAAGAGGCCATAGTCTTGGTTCCAGAGATTTCTTTGACCCCTCAGACTGTGGGCAGGTTTAGGGATAGGTTTGGCGATCGGGTAGGTGTTACGCATTCGCGTATGTCAATGCCTGAACGTTATGATATGTGGAAAAATGCAGTTGAAGGCAAAATATCTATTATGATAGGCCCTAGGTCTGCACTTTTTGCGCCCTTTAAAAACTTAGGTATAATAATTATTGACGAAGAGCATGAGCACACATATAAATCAGATACTACACCAAAATATGATGCACGTTTGGCCGCTATAGAGCGTGCTAGGATTACAAATTCACTTGTCATACTTGGGTCGGCTACGCCAAGTATAGAGAGCTATACAAAAGCCTTAAATAGCGAGTACACAATAACGAAAATGAAAAACAGGGTAAACAAATCCATGCCTCATATTGAGATCATCGACATGAGACAGGAGCTGGAAGAGGGCAATCGCTCGATGTTTTCTCGTGAGCTTTTGGAGGCTATTACAAAAAATCTTAATGATGGCCTGCAAACTATATTGTTTTTAAATAGGAGGGGGCACTCTACTTTTGTTTCTTGCAGGCAGTGTGGTTTTGTCGTAAAATGCGATGAGTGCAATATCAACTTCACATATCACACGTATAACGACAGCATGATTTGCCACTATTGTGGTGCGAAAGAGAGATCGCCGAAAAATTGCCCGCAGTGTGGCTCAAAGTATATAAAATATTTTGGGGCAGGAACACAGAAGGTAGAAGATGAGTTACATAAACTTTTTAGTGGAGTCAGTGTTCTGCGTATGGACATGGACAGCACTCGGTTAAAAGGCGGGCACGAGAAGATACTTTCTGATTTTAAAAGCGGTAAAGCACAAATATTAGTAGGCACTCAAATGATTGCTAAAGGACTTGATTTTCCTAAAGTTACATTGGTTGGAGTTATTGCAGCGGATTTGTCGCTTAATACTGGGGATTTTCGGTCCGCGGAAAAAACCTTTCAGCTTCTGACCCAAGTTTCAGGCCGCTCGGGCCGCGCTAATTATGATGGGCGAGTTATAATACAGACCTATAATCCGGAGCACTATGCTCTTTTACATTCCAGTAGCTGCGATTACGAAAGTTTTTATGAGCATGAAATAGCTCTGAGAAGACAGATGGATTATCCTCCGTATACTCACATTTTTGAAGTATTGCTCACGGGAGAATCTGAAAAAAACTTAATTTTGGCATTACATAAACTTTGTGATATACTGTACATATATCAAGAAACGAGTAAGAGTTTCAACCTTAATTGTACAACGAAGTTTTCCGAAGGAAAGCCGAGACAAGGCGAAGGGGATGCCTTGCATCTAAACCTCGAGTGTGTCGAGCTTATTGGCCCATCACCCGCAATAATTTCAAAAATACGAAACCGTTATAGATGGCGGCTTATAATTAAAGCCGCAGATGAAGAATATCTCAAGAACCTCGTCCTGCAATGTGTGGGCGAATTAAAAAGAACAGAAAATATGACGGATATAAACATAAGCTTAACTTTAGACCCCAATTAAATCACTCCAGGAGATGACCATGGCTTTAAGACAAATAAGACTAAACGATGACGAAATTTTGAGAAAAAAAGCGAGGCCCGTTTCTGAGATAGATGAAAAGATATTGACACTACTTGATGATATGCGAGAAACTATGTATGCGGCCGATGGAGTAGGCATTGCAGCACCTCAAGTGGGAGTGCTACGACGAGTAGTGGTTATTGATATGCGCAATGGCGATGATGGATACGGCGTCATTGAGTTAATAAATCCTGAACTAACAAAAGCGGAAGGAAGTCAGATTAACATCGAGGGTTGTCTTAGTATTCCGGATGAACATGCTTATGTCGAGAGGCCCGAGCGAGTTATTGTGCAGGCACTTGATCGTAATGGGAATATGTGCGAATATGAAGGCAGAGGGAGTTTAGCTATTGCATTTTGCCATGAGTTAGATCATTTAGACGGTATTTTGTATACTGATAAAGCGATGGAAGACTATGATGAAGAGGACTAAGCCAAGATGAGAATAATTTTTATGGGTACGCCTGAATTTGCGGCTATATCACTTAGGAAGCTTGTTAAAGAGCATGATGTGGTTGCTGTAGTAACTCAGCCCGACAGGCCTGCTGGTCGAGGGAAGAAGCTCATGCCGCCTCCTGTTAAAGAGGTAGCCTTATCGGAGGGAATAGAAGTATATCAACCGATGAAAGTGCGCACAAAAGAGTTTAGAGAAGTCCTTGCGCAAATCGAAGCGGATATATTCGTTGTTGTAGCCTACGGTCGAATTCTGCCAAAAGAAATTTTGGAGTTACCAAAGTATGGCGCTGTCAATGTCCATGCGTCCCTTCTTCCTAAATACAGAGGAGCAGCCCCCATACAATGGGCGATAATAGATGGTGAGAGCGAAAGCGGAGTTACTATCATGCAGATGGATGAGGGACTAGATACAGGTCCGATGCTGTTAAAAAAAACTACTGCGATTGATAAACATGAAACAGGAGCGTCTCTTCATGATAAATTAGCAAATATTGGCTCAGAGGCACTGATTGAAGCTCTAGAACTAATAGAGTCAGGTGAGGCGGAGCCTATAACTCAAGACGATGCTCTCTCCACATACGCATCAATACTTTCGAGAGATACAGGGCGTATTGATTGGTCAAAAAGTACCATGGAGATTGAGCGGCTCGTTCGCGGGCTTTATCCATGGCCGTCAGCTTTTTCTTACCTCGAAGGTTTTGGAAACATCAAAATAATAAACACCGAAGCGGCGTACAATGAATTAAGTTATGATGGTAATAACGAGCCCGGCACTATAATTGAAATAGACAAGAAAAAAGGATTTTGGGTGGCTACCGGCTCAGGAGCTTTACTTGTAAAAAGAATACAGGCGAGCGGCAAAAAAGAAATGGATGTTTCTGCATTTTTATTAGGAAATGACATACAAAAAGGTTTGAGGTTTGAAAATTAAGGTTAAGTTTTTTGTTCGCTTTTTTCACAAAAACCAGCTGTCGTTTTTGATCCAGAGGATGTAAGATTTTTCTGGCAAGCCAGAAAAACCAGCTGTAGTTTTTGACCTAGAAACCGGTCAAAAACTACGCCTACTAAGGAGGATGATTTATATGCCTATGATGCCAATGTTTTTTAATGATGCTACTTTTTTATTGCTAATACCGGCTATGATATTAGCGGGCTGGGCCCAATTTCGAGTAAGCAGCAATTTCAACAAATACTCGAAAGTTATGAGCCGACGTGGCAGAAGCGGCGCAGAGATCGCAAGAGAGCTTTTGCGAAATAACGGCATAAACGATGTTGAGGTCGAGATGGGTAGAGGACATTTGACAGACCATTATGACCCACGTTCAAGAAGAGTAGTGCTTTCGGAAAGTGTATATGGTTCATCAAGTATAGCAGCTATAAGCATTGCGGCACATGAGGTGGGACATGCCATGCAGCATAATACGGGTTATGTACCGCTTAGTTTGCGCTCTCTGATAGTTCCTGTAGCCTCATTTGGATCAAGGATTGCATTTCCGTTGCTTCTGTTTGGAATTATGATGGGCGAGGGCGGTGCATTCCTTGTGGATCTTGGCATTCTTTTCTTTGCATGTGCTGTGATATTCCAATTAATAACGCTCCCTGTGGAGTTTAACGCTTCAAGGCGTGCGATAGCTGTGCTTGCAGATGGAATGTATTTGGATGAGGACGAAGTGCGCCCGGCAAGGAAAGTGCTTAGTGCTGCAGCTATGACATATGTCGCAGCTACGTTCATGGCACTTATGCAACTTCTTAGGATGCTTGCTATTTCGGGAAGAAGACGTTAGTTAACGTTACGGCTTCGTCGTTTTGATATTTTTACGAAGAGATCAAGGAAAATGAACAAAGTTTCAAAGAATCATTATTCATTCTCGCATTATATTTTCATATGTTTGGCGTCAGTTATAGGAGGAGATAGTGTGAAAGAAAATCAAGCATCACCCAGCAAGCTTGCATCACAAATAGACCCATAAAAAGCAGTCAAAAAAAGAAAGCCAAAAGGTTTGAATTAAGCTACAGTGATAGCAGACGGTTCAATCACGCCCTGCGATACAAGTAACTTAATAGCGTTTTGAATGGCTTTCTGTTTTTGTTTATCCATAAGCACAGGCGGCATATCAACCTTAAACAAATCTGAGGATTCCAAGCTTCACCAGATTTGAAGATGTGATAAACAGCGGTAAGAATCATTCTAGCGATAGCGATGATGCGCGTTTTTTACCCCTTCTTTTGGAGATACGTTCATATTTATTTTTGTTGTAAGGCGAGTCTTACGCTTTCACGGCGGCGTGAGCAACTTGTACTAACGCCGGTTTGAGGTAGACTCCGGCACGTGTAATGCGAACTGATTTCTTCTTACCGGCAGACTCGTTTTTCCCGGAGTAAGCCCAGCCCAACGGCAAAGGCGCTTCGAACTAGAGAATTGGTTAATATCAGTGCCGATTTCAGAAATGATGGTAATAGCGGAACGTCGGTCAATTCCGGGTATAGAGCAAAGCAAGGAGATGTGACTCTCGTAAGGTATAACAAGCTCATCAATTCCGGCGTCCATCATAACAACAGCTTTTTCAACATAGTCAAGATGGGCTTTAACCATGACTATGCGTTCTTTTTGGGCGGGTGCGATTGAATATCCTGCAATAGAATCAACAACAGCATCTTCTTTAGGTTTAATTCTGCCGTGAAGTAGTGATTTGCAATATTCAGGATCAAAGCTTTCAGTTTGCATCAGGTAATCCGTATTTTCTGAGCCGACTTGCCGAACATGTCCGAAACGACAGAATCAAGGGCTACATTGCAAACGGTAAAACTATTTTGATAGCGGTTTTTCTCGCTTGATTTGCATGAAATCATACTGATTTAATCGAGAAGATTTCTACGACTCGCCTCCTCGTGCTTTGTAGTTTATCTTTTCCCTTCATCATTATTTTACAATAATTAGGCTTTCAAGGCACTAGCTTTCATTCCTATTTGTGCCGGCTAAGCCGGAATGGAGATTATCATGAAGATAACAAAAAAACTACTACTCATTTTGCTCTGTGGCAGCATTTTAACTCTTATATTTATGCTTAGTGCAGCCGCTACTCCTGCTCCCGGCAGTGAAGAGGATCCATTAGTTACAAGAAGCTATGTTGATAGACTTATTTCTGAACTGACGGGTGTTCAAGGCGGTGCGGGTCATCAGCAAGTTGATGCGATAGTAAACGAAGTTTTGAACCGACTTGCGGGTGGCGGTGTAAGTGATACATTCACTCCAGTGCCCATGACGAGCGGACAAACATTGTTTGGCAATGAAGGCACGGAGATAATCTTAAGAAGCGGCAGTGCTGTGGTTCAAGCGAGCGGCTCTGATGGGCTTGCTAATGTAACAACCGGCGTTGACCTTGGCCTTGGCGAAGCTATCGAAAGGAATCATATGCTAATAGTGCCGAGGGCCGATGGTCGTGGTGTGCACGCCACATCGGATGTTTGGCTGCTTGTTAAAGGCGGATTTACCGTTCACTAGGGAGAGCAATATATGCGAATTGATATTCTTGGAGTAGGTATAGATACATTAGATCGTGATGAGACGTTAAAAACCGTGATTAGTTATATAAAATCTGATGAGAGAAAATGCAAACTTATAGCCACCCCAAACCCCGAAGTAGTAATGCGTGCCAGAAACGATAAGGAATTTGCCCAAGTATTAGATAATGCTGACTTGGTGATACCTGATGGTGTGGGCCTTGTTTTAGCTTCGAAGTTTGGCAGCAAGAAGCTAAAAGAAACTGTTACGGGGTGTGACTTATGCTTTAAGATATTCGAGCACTTAAAGGACATGGATGGTGCGAAAGCATATCTATTGGGCGCAGGTCCCGGCGTTGCTGAACTTGCAAAGGTTAATATGGAGATAATGTTCCCTGGGCTTAATATTTGCGGTGTGAGAGATGGTTTTTTTAAGGCAGACGAGGAAGAGTTCATCGTGGCAGAAATTAACAGCCTAAGACCCGATGTAATTTTGGTAGGACTTGGCAGTCCTCGTCAAGAGAAATGGATATACAAGCACAAGGCGCACTTAGATGTTAACTTGGCCATAGGTTGCGGTGGAACTATAGATGTAATGGCCGGTAAAGTTAAAAGAGCACCTATGGCATTCAGAAAATTAGGATGTGAATGGTTGTATAGGCTCATCTCACAGCCATCTCGTTTTTTTAGAATGCTTGTTTTACCGAAGTTTGTTTTGATAGTTATTTTTGAGAGAATTTTTGGCAGGAGAAAATTATAAAAAGATATTGACAAGCCTGAGTAAGTTCTGTATAATTATGCAGATACTTAGCATAGGAGGAACGAGCAAATGCATTTGGATGTTTTCTTAGACAATCAAGATTTTGTGAAATCTCCCTGGCTTTTTATTTCAAATTTCATAGCATTTGACAAACAATAAAAATTTTTATTTTTATTGTTTTTTTTTTGCCCAAGTGCAAGAAAAAGGTAAGTTTTTCTCGCTCACAAAAATCGGCTTACGTTTTTGACCCAGAGGATGTAAGATTTTTCTGGCAAGCCGGAAAAACCGGCTGATGTTTTTGACCCAGAAACAGGTCAAAAACTGCGCCTTCTTAGTCAAAAACTACGTCTACTGAGGAGGTATAGCTTGAAGATATTAATTAAAAACGGAAGAGTCATAAACCCTGCAAACCGCATCGATAAAGTAGGGGATATTTATGTGGATGGCGGCGTGATTATTGATGCGCCCGAAGTTTTTGTGGCAGACAAGATAATAGATGCAAGCGGGCTATGGGTAACGCCTGGATTTGTGGATGTGCATGTGCATCTAAGGGACCCCGGCCTTACGCATAAGGAAGATATTCGCACTGGCACTATGGCGGCTGCGGCAGGGGGATATACCACCATATGCGCAATGCCTAACACCAAGCCGGCTATGGATAATGCCGCTCTTGTGAATGAAACCTACGAAAGAATCAAAAAAGATGCTATCATTGATGTGCTTCTTGTGGGTGCGGCGACTCGAGGGTTGCAGGGATTAGAGCTTAGCGATATCAAGGGTATGAAAGAAGCCGGAGTATACGCTATAAGTGATGATGGATTTTCAATTACGGATGCACAGATTGCTAAAAAAGCTTTTGCCGCTTGCCGTGAGGCTGATTTAATTATGCTTTCCCATTGCGAAGATTTAAAGCTTGTAAATGGTGGCGTAATAAATGAGGGAGTAGCATCAGAGAAGCTAAACTTGCCGGGTATTTCAAATGATTCGGAAGATGTGTTTGTCGCTAGAGATATAGTGCTAGCGAACTCTGTAGCTGCCAGGCTCCATCTGTGTCACATAAGTACAGAGGGCAGCGTAGATATAGTGAGGTCAGCCAAATCCTTAGGAATAAATGTAACAGCAGAGTGCTGCCCACATCACTTTACATTAAATGATGCTGATATACTGGCGGATGATGCAAATTATAAAATGAGCCCGCCGCTAAGAAACGCAAAAGATAAAAACGCTATAATAGAAGCCCTTAAGGACAACATCATAGAAATAATTGCAACAGACCACGCCCCGCACCATGCAGATGAGAAAGCGGGCGGCTTCAAAATGGCTATGAATGGAATAGTCGGACTTGAGACGGCACTGCCTCTTTGCATAACGGAACTTGTGGAGGCGAATGTTTTAACTCCGTCTCAGCTTATCGAAAAAATGGCTCATAACCCGGCCAAACTCCTAAAAATCAAGGCGGGCGCATTAAGTGCAGGATATCCTGCTGACATTGCAATTATTGACGTTGATACGCCTTATGAAATAGATGTAGCTAAATTTAAATCAAAAAGTAAGAACTCGCCATTTCACGGCAAAAAGGTGAAAGGCAAGGTAGTTCATTTAATAAAAGATGGGAAGATTGTAGAGTCAGTTTAATATCTTGCTTTCAGCGAATTTTTGAGAAATTTATCAGCCAGGCAAGGAAGCATCACTTACGTTAAGAGTTGCTGATGATGTATGGCGAAAAACTAACCAAAAAAGCGCCTGAGATGAGATGCCAACCAGGTTCTCAAGGGGAGGTTCAAAATGATTATTGACAAACTTATTGATAAAATTATTATGATGGGAAATCCATCTGTTGTGGGGCTTGATCCGCAGCTTGATTTTGTACCCGAGCACATATTGAAGGATGCATACGGCGCTTACGGCTATACATCAAAAGCCTGCGCAGAAGCCATATTCAGGTTTAACACCGAAATTATTGACGAGATATACGATATTGTTCCCGCAGTAAAGCCACAGATTGCCATGTATGAAATGTTTGGCTATGAGGGTATTGACGCCTACATAAAAACCATAAAATACGCCAAATCCAAAGGGCTGTTTGTAATAGCGGATGCTAAGCGAGGTGACATAGCCTCTACGGGCCTAGCTTATGCAAAAGCGTTCTTGGGCAAAGTTAAAATAGCGGACACGCAAAATCAGGCATTTGATGCCGATTTTCTTACGATAAACCCATATTTGGGGCAGGACTCTATAGAGCCATTTATAGATGAGTGCAAAGTGAACGATAAAGGACTATTCATACTGGTTAAGACCTCAAACCCGGGCAGCGGAATGCTTCAAGATATACTATCGGACGGAAAACCGATTTATGAAATCGTGGGATCCTATGTGGAAGAATGGGGAAACTCATTAAGAGGTGCGCACGGTTTCTCTTCCATAGGTGCGGTTGTAGGTGCTACACATAAAGAACAAGCCAAGCGGTTACGAGAAGTCATGCCACATACATTTATGCTAGTGCCGGGGTATGGTGCACAAGGCGGGACAGCAGAAGACCTTTCAGTATGCTTTAATAAAGAGGGGCTAGGAGCAATAGTAAACAGCTCAAGAGGCATAATAGCGGCATATAAAGGCAAGCTTGAGCCAAAGGATCATGCGAAAGCCGCAAGGCAAGCGGCAATTGCTATGCGTGACGATATTATGAAATATGTGAGTATAGGAGGTGCTTAAAATGAGCGGTAAGAATATAAATATCAAAATTTATTTAGAAAATGGTGTAACATTTGGCGGAAGTGCTTTTGGTTACTTTAAAGCGGGTGTGGAGCTAATAGGGGAAATTGCAGTTCACACTGGACTTACAGGATATCAGGAAGCTATTACAGACCCAGCATATTCCGGAAAGCTTTTATGCATGACTACTCCGCTTATAGGCAGTTACGGGATTAATCTTGATGATATGGAGTCAGACAAGCCGCATATTGGTGCGCTTATTGTACGCCACAAGAGTGACTATCCAAATAATTGGCGTTGTGAGATGACTTTGGATGGATACTTAAAGCAAAACAGGATACTAGGAATAGAAGAAATTGACCCAAGAGCATTAACCAGGATAGCACGACAAGTGGGTCCATTAAAAGCGTTAATAAGTACGGAGGAGTTAACAGAGTACCAAGTAAGTGAAAAGCTCAACGCATATAAAGCCGAAAATCTTGTGGAAAAAGTGACTACAAAGCAGAAATATGTAATTGAAGGCAAAAAAGGCATTAAGAGCTTACATATCGCTGTTTTGGATTTAGGAATTAAAAACAGTGTGCTTAAAAGCCTCCAACGCAGATGTGCAAAGCTTACAGTTTTCCCAGCCGATACTTCTGTGACAGAAATTATAGCAGAGCAGCCAGACGGTGTACTTTTGAGCAGTGGACCCGGCTGCCCTGACGATATAACTTATGTGATCCAAATGATAGCAGAACTTGTTCATAAAAAGCCGACTGTCGGCATGGGTCTTGGTCATCTAGTTTTAGCTAAGGCTCTAGGATGCAATGTAGCACGCATGAAATTCGGACATCACGGAGGGAACTATCCTGTGAAGTCAAAGGCTTGTGGGCGTGCGTACATTACCAGCCAAGGGCATGATTATGTAGTTACAGAATGTTCAGAAGACGTTGTGCCGAGCTATATAAATATAAATGACCAAAGCATTGAGGGAATCAGGCATAGAAAGCTTCAAGCCTCAAGTGTTGCGTGGAGCGTAACGGGAAGTCCCGGGCCTGATACCGACTTTATAATTGATGACTTTCTAAGAATGATAGAAGATGGGAGGTTATTTTATGCCTAGAAATCCGGATATAAAAAAAGTGCTTGTAATAGGTTCAGGGCCTATAGTTATTGGACAGGCCGCTGAATTTGATTATTCAGGAACGCAGGCCTGCGAAGCCCTTAAAGAAGAGGGCGTGGAGGTAGTTTTAGTAAACTCTAATCCCGCTACGATTATGACAGACACAGGTCTTGCACATTATACATACATCGAGCCTCTAACTATCCCAATTCTTGAAAAGATTATAGCGAAAGAACGTCCAGACTCGGTTATAGCCGGCATGGGCGGACAAACCGGACTCAACCTTTCTTGTGAGCTTCACGACAGAGGTATACTTGCGAAATACGACGTGTCCGTTATAGGCACAAGCATCGCCTCGATAAAAGAAGGGGAGGATCGTGAATCCTTCAAAAAGCTCATGGAGCGCATAGGCGAGCCGATAGTTGAGAGTGTTATAGTAAATGAGATTGAATCAGGCGTAAAGTTCGCTACAGAAGCGGGATATCCTGTTGTGGTGCGTCCTGCGTATACTTTAGGCGGCACTGGTGGTGGGCTCGCTGAAAATGAAGATGAGCTCCGTGAGATTTTGGCACTTGGTCTTCAACTTAGCCGAGTGGGGCAAGCTTTGGTTGAACGCAGCATAAAAGGCTGGAAGGAAATAGAATTCGAAGTAATAAGAGACTCAGCCGGCAATTGTATTGCTGTATGCTCGATGGAAAATATCGACCCAGTTGGTGTCCACACAGGCGACAGCATTGTAGTTGCGCCTGCGCAGACTTTGGCAGATAAAGAGTATCAAATGCTTAGAAACTCTGCTATAAATATCATCAACTCTATAGAGATAGTAGGCGGCTGTAATGTGCAATTTGCTCTTGAGCCAAATAGCTTTGAATATGCCGTAATCGAAATAAACCCAAGAGTAAGCCGCTCATCTGCACTGGCTTCAAAAGCTACAGGCTATCCAATTGCTAAAGTTGCTGCAAAAATTGCGCTGGGCCTCAGACTAGATGAAATTGTGAATGCAGTAACCGGCCAGACTTTCGCTTTCTTTGAGCCTGTGCTTGATTATGTGGTTTTAAAGATACCTAAATGGCCATTTGACAAATTCCATAGAGCGAAGCGCACACTTGGCACTAAAATGATGGCGACAGGCGAGATCATGGCTATCGGTAACTCTTTAGAACATGCAATAATGAAGGGAGTGCGTTCCCTAGAGATTAATCAGTATACGCTAGAACATAAAGCCTCCAAAGATAAGAGCATCGAGGAACTAAAGCGACTTGCAAGGGTTCCGGAGGATGAACGTCTTTTCCACATAAGTGAAATGCTTAGGCGCAACTATCGCATGGAAAAGATATGTGAAATTACGGGAATGGACCCGTTCTTCCTGCATAAAATCAAGAACATAGTAGATTGGGAAGAGGACTTAAAAGACATTGGACTACAGGGGTTGACTCCTGAGCTAATGCGATTCTATAAAGAGAACGGTTTTTCCGATAAAGGCATGGCGGAACTTTTAAGCTGCACACCTGAGGAGGTTTTTGCAAAGCGCACTGAATGGGGAATACACCCTGTTTATAAAATGGTAGATACATGTGCTGGTACTTTTGAGGCTGACTCTTCATACTACTACTCTACGTACGATACTGATTGCGAAACAGTAATTTCAGATAAACGTAAAGTTCTTGTAATAGGTTCTGGGCCAATTAGAATAGGGCAGGGTATTGAGTTTGATTATTGCTCTGTTCATTGCGTGGCGTCATTAAAGCGGCTGGGCATTGAGACGATTATAATTAACAACAATCCAGAAACTGTAAGTACTGACTTCGATACAGCAGACAAGCTCTATTTTGAGCCGCTTTCAGATGAGGATGTTTATGAGGTAATACTCAAAGAGAAGCCAGATGGCGTTATACTTCAATTCGGTGGACAGACCGCTATAAAATTAGCAGGCTTCTTGAGCGATATGAACGTACCGATATACGGAACGAAGCCTAAGCAAATCGACGTGGCAGAAGATCGTGAGAAGTTTGACGAACTACTTGAACGTCTTGACATTTTAAGGCCCAAAGGCAGAGGTATTTGGACAATAGAAGAGGGGATGAAAGTTGCTGATGAGCTTGCATTCCCACTACTTGTGCGTCCATCATATGTTTTAGGTGGCCAAGGTATGGAAATAACTGTAAACCGTGAAGAACTAAGAGCCTATTTGAGCGATGCTTTCAAAAAAGATTCTGAAAACCCAGTGCTGGTCGACCGATATTTAGGAGGTAGGGAAATCGAAGTTGACGTTATATGCGACGGTGACGATGTTCTTATACCAGGCATCATGGAGCATTTGGAGAAAGCGGGTATTCACTCAGGGGACAGTATATCAATCTACCCTCCGCAAAATGTATCAAGTGATATAAAAGAGCGAGTTTTGGAAGTAACCAGAAAAGTTGCCAAGGCTTTGGAAGTTGTTGGCATGGTTAATATCCAGTTTATAGAGTTTGAGGGAGAGCTCTATATCATAGAGGTAAACCCACGCTCGTCAAGAACCGTGCCTTACATCTCCAAGGTTACGGGCGTTCCGATTATAGATTTAGCGACGAGAGCTATGCTTGGAGAGAAGCTTGCCGATATGGGCTTTGGGGTAGGTCTTTATCCTGAGGCTGACATGGTTTCTGTCAAAGTGCCTATATTCTCGACAGAAAAGCTTCCGCAGGTTGAGGCGGTGTTGGGTCCTGAGATGCGCTCTACAGGCGAGGTGCTTGGACTTGGGCGAAATATTAAAGAAGCGCTTTATAAAGGCTTCATAGCCTCAGGAAGTTATATTCCTAAGTCCGGCGGGACCATACTTGCAACATTAAGGCAAAGAGAACAGGAAAACTTTGTGCCGCTTGCTAAGCGCTTTGCGGCTATGGGTTGCAGATTTATGGCTACCGAAGGCACTGCAAAAGTGCTTATGGCACACGGCATAGAGGTCACAGAAGTTAAAAAAATTGGCGAAGGCGTACCGAATATACTTGACATTATAAGGAGTGGCGTAATAGACTTAGTAATAGACATACCATCAAAGAGCAATGACATAAATAGTGATGCGTTTAAAATCAGGCGAGGTGCTATAGAAAGCCAGGTGGACTTTGTTACAAGCCTTGATACGGCCGCGGCTTTGGCTGATGTTATGGAAAGTGGACTTTCTGTGGATGGTTTGGATGTGTTTGATATAAATCGTCTATAACTTATAACAAAAATGGCAAAACAATTTTTGTAGTTTACTGCAGGTGAAAATCGACTTGTGCGCTAAAGCGCACAGGTCGCCGATTTCCCTCAGGCGGGCAGAGCTCGCCTTGCGGATTTTAAGTCTGCGACGCTTAAAGCTACCGTTGCACTTATAGGGGCGACCCTTGTGGTCGTCCGTTTTTCTTTTAATTTAACTTAAAAGATATATGGAGGACGGACTATGCCTTTTCCTATGATACATCTCTTTGTAGCTAAGAAAATAGCCACACTTCATCCGGAATTAATTAAAAATCTTTCGCAGTTTTATTTAGGAGCTCTCTCACCAGACTCAGTTCATTTTCGTGCGGAGTTTATAGCAAACGATAAAAAGACGACTCATCTTTGTGTCAGTGATGAGAATTGGGGCGAGGTAACAAACAATTCGCAGTGGATAGATTGTGTTATATCTTTTCTCTATGAGCATAAAGATTCAAAAAATTCCTGTTTTGCGTTGGGTTACGTTGTCCATATTCTTTCGGACATCTATAATAATATACATATTTGGACACCGTATAGACGGCGCACAAAACTGCAAGTGGGTAAGTACTACGGTAGTACCTATCACAAAGAGCAAGCAATCGTTGACTTTAGGCTTGCCTGTGAATTTAATCATAAAAAAGAAGTTTGGGACTTGCTTGAAAAATCCAAGGCCGTAACTATCCAAAATATTGTCTCTGCAGAAGATATTGAAAAATTGCGGGAAAATATCTTGCGCGTTCAATATAAGAATAATATTAGCGGCACGATAGCAACCGAACTCTATACTTATGATGATGCACTTAAGCAGATTGATAATACTGCGTTATTTGTCTCTGACATATTAAAGTCGCCTAAGTCGGCAAGTGATCTAATCAACTCCTTCTGAAACTAAGCCCTGATTAAATTCCTATACTTTTTTATAGATAAACCCACTCTTAAAATGGCTTTTTTCGCCAGAGCGCCATTCAAACTATTGGTTTTAATCTAGGGTAAAATCTACTTTAAAATAGTCCAAAGCAATACCGGTTCAAAACCATCCTTACGCTAAATTTTTATAGCAATTCTGGTTCAAAACCATCCTTACGCTAAATTTTGTATTGCCCAGAACCTAGCAATACAAAATTTGCGAAGGCTATTTTTCACACGGAATTGCTTTATTGCCCAGAACCTAGCAATACAAAATTTGCGAAGGCTGTTTTTCACACGGATTGCATCTTCATCAGAAAACTCCCAGAAGCTGTCAGCTATAAGCCGACGGCCAACGGCCGGAGCTTTTCTGCTTCGCTTAGGTCCGTTTAAAGTGATTTAGCTACAGTATTTGTTCTTAAAACGAACTCAGAAGCCCTGCACTCATACCGTGATGCGCAAAGTATGAGTGCAGAATCGTTCGTTCAGTTTAAACCGGTAAAACGAACAAGTTCGTTTGGATCATTTTAAATTTGAACTCATTATAGTAAACATAGGAGGCCGGTATGAAAACTTACGTTAAAGCCAAAATTGTATCAACAGGGAAGATTAGTGAAAAAATATATGCAATGACTCTTTCATGCCCAGAGGTGGCCAAGCATGCCAAAATGGGGCAGTTTATAAATATATATTTGGATAAGGGTGAAATGATTCTGCCAAGGCCCATAAGTATTCAGAATGTGGTTAAAAATGCAGGCACCTTAAATATAATGTATATCATTGCAGGAAAAGGAACGGCCTATATGGCGGAGCTTCCGGAAGGTTATGAGATAAGTATAGCAGGGCCTTTGGGCAATGGATTTTGCTATAATGGTTACAATAAATTAGCCATCATAGGTGGCGGTATAGGTGTACCTCCGCTGTACTTTAGCGCGAGGCAAGTGCTGGAGAAGAATCCCACGGCAGAAATTAGGGCTTATATAGGCTTCCGTGATAAAGCGTCTGTCATTTTGGAAGAAGAGCTACAGGCACATGGCATAAAAGTTATAGCGACTACGGATGATGGAAGTTATGGGGCCCCAGGCAATGCTTTGGAAGCTTTCATAAAAGACAACTTTGATGTAGATTGTATCTACACTTGCGGCCCCCAAGGAATGCTGAAAGCTGTAGCGAAATATGCAATAGATACAGACACTGCTTGCCAAGTCAGCATGGAGGAGCGTATGGGCTGCGGAATAGGCGCATGTGTTGTATGCGCTATCGCCATTAAAAATCTGAACGGCGAAGACTTCACATACAAAAGGGTTTGTAAAGACGGTCCAGTCTTTGATGCAAAGGAGGTTGTTTGGTAGTGAAAAATCTGAAAGTAAACATCGCCGGTGTTGAGTTTGAGAATCCTGTTACCACAGCCTCTGGTACATTTGGATACGGCAGGGAATATGGTCAGTTCATTGACTTGAATAAATTAGGTGGCATAAGTGTAAAAGGCGTATCTAATACGCCGTGGAAAGGCAATCCCCCTCCAAGAATTATGGAAACATACGGCGGCATGCTTAACTCTGTAGGGCTTCAAAATCCGGGAGTAGACTATTTTATAGAACATGAGATCCCTTTTTTAAGAAACTATAGTACTAAAATAATAGTCAATGCGTGCGGTCATTCAATTTCAGAATACGAGGCTGTTTGTGAAAAGCTAAATGAGGCAGACATTGATTTAGTCGAGCTTAACATCTCTTGCCCTAATATTTCAGAGGGTGGGAAGGCCTTTGGGCAGGATAGTGATGCGACATCTTTAGTTGTGAGCCGCGCAAAAGCTAAGCTTACGAAAAAGCCGCTTATGGTTAAGCTTTCCCCAAACGTGACAGACATAGCATTAATTGCTAAAACTGCAGAGGCTGCTGGGGCTGATGCACTGTCGCTTATAAACACGCTTCTTGGAATGAAAATTGATATTTACAAACGGCAGGCACCGTTTAAAAATAAAGTGGCAGGACTTTCAGGCCCTGCGATAAAGTCTGTGGCACTTCGCTTGGTTTATCAAACGGCCAAAGCTGTGAAAATTCCTGTTCTTGGTATGGGCGGCATTTCCAGCGGGGAGGATGCCATTGAATTTATGATGGCAGGCGCACGTGCTATTGCAGTTGGAACAGCTAACTTCCAAAATCCAGAGGTGTCTATAAAAATTCTTGAGGAAATAGAGGCTTTTATGGACCTACAGGGTATTACAGATATAAATGAGATTGTAGGGATAATATGATAAAATTTTCCGAATACTCTAAAAATTTATTTGCCAAGCTGGTGGCCGAAGGCTTTGAACCCATAAGGGGTCTTGGCGGGAATGTAATATCGAGTGAAACACAGATCATAGGGCTTGTAAATCTTACGGGCTCTATGTGGCGTAGCGTTATCATTATTAATGCAAATATGATGAGCTCTGCGGCATACGAAAACGGAGTAAAGCAGAAGATGGATGCATATTTTGAAGGCTTGCTAAAGGAATATGGCAAGAAAAATATAGTGGTGCTTAATATTTTTGTTAGTGAAAGTCCATCGGATTACATTGATTTTTTAAGTCAAGATAATTTTGAATTTGATAGACCAATTATGAACGCCTATTGGGAAGCTGGGTTATATGACGGAAGCCTAAGCGTAGGGAAGAACAGCCCTGACAAAATAGGCAATTTAAAAAACATAGTCTTGGACTCTTTGAATGCGTCGCATGAATTAAATGCAAATTTTGAGATGGATGTAATCTATGAAGAGGCGCTGTCAGAGCGACCTAAGCTCACAGAAAAGGGCGGGCCGGCACCGACTTTAACCTATATTCTCATAATCATCAATATGCTGATTAGTGCGACGGTTTTTATCGGAGGCGACAACGCCTTTATGATTGCTATGGGGTTTGGAGCTTTATTCCCTCAGTTTGTGGAACAGGGTGAGCATTATCGCCTTTTTAGCTACATGTTTCTCCACGCAGACTTTATGCATTTACTAAACAATTGTTTTTCCCTATACATTTTCGGCTCAAGGGCCGAGAGATTCTATGGATGGCCTAAAATGATGATTATATATTTTGCAGCAGGCATATTTGCGGGCATTGTTAGTACACTTTTGGTTCCCAACCCGACGATTGGCGCTTCGGGGGCTGTTTTTGGGCTATTGGGTGCGATTTTAGCATTGGCATTTAAGTCCAAGGCTGATATAGTGGGACTCAATTATCCGACAATTGTAGTCCTTACTGGGATTAGTTTGGCACTTGGATTCATACGTCCGGAAGTAAACAACCATGCCCATGTAGGGGGGCTTGTTGCAGGATTCGTTCTGGGACTGATACTTATTAAAACAGGAGCGTTAGGAAAGAAGGCGGATTCGTTTGAAAATTGACGAACTTAACAATGAGCTTGCAAAGCATATGCTTGAAAGTGAATACGCTCATAAAAGACCGGTTTTCGGGCAAGGCGCTGTGGACGCTAAAATTGCACTCGTAGGTGAAGCACCGGGGGGCGAGGAGGAGCTTGCAGGGCAACCTTTTGTAGGCAAATCGGGCAAAAATCTCACAGAGTTTTTATCTAGGCTAAACCTTTCGCGTGATGAAGTATATATAACAAATGCGGTGAAGATAAGGCCGTCAAAGCCAAGCCCAAAGACAGGCAGAGAACTTAACAGAACTCCAAATATGCAGGAGATAAAGTTCTTTAACCCATATCTACATCGTGAGCTTGAAATAATAGCTCCTAAGTACATAGTTACGCTTGGAAATGTGCCGCTTAGAGCAGTGAGCGGGCAGGACTTTAAAATTGGGGAGTGCCATGGCAAGCTGATAAAAGCCAGTGTTTATGAGAATATATTTGCGCTTTACCACCCGGCAGCGATTATTTATAATCAAAGTTTGTTAGATGTTTATCTGAATGATTTGGAAGCATTGCGAAAGATGAAAGATTCTATAAAAAGGATGGTGAAAGAATGACTGATTATGAAGCAGCTAAAATTATCGACGAGATTTGTGAAATCTCAAAAGACGAAACGGGTGCTATAACGAGGTTTCCTTTTACAGAGCCTTGGATGCGTGCACAGATGTACTTAAAAGAGCTTTTTGAAAAGTTTGGATTTGATACTTTCTTCGACTGTGCAGGGAATTTGCATGGGCGGATAGGTCCAGTCGGTGATACGGTTATGACGGGCTCGCATGTTGATACTGTTAGAAACGGCGGGAAATATGATGGGCTCTATGGCGTTGTAGGCAGTGCTTTGGCAGTGTCTAGGCTTTATAAAAAGCATGGTACACCAACAGTAGCAATTGAAGTAATCGCTTTTTCTGAGGAAGAGGGCACATGTTTTCCGTTCAACTTTTGGGGTAGCAAGGCAGTAGTAGGCGATGTTGATTGGGAGACAGTCAAATATCTGAAAGACAAAGATGGCATAAGCATGGCGAAAGCGCTGGAAGATAGCGGCTTCTCATATTCGCAAAACTGTGCTAAAAGAGATGATATAAAGGCTTTCGTTGAGCTCCATATAGAGCAGGGCGGAGTGCTTGAGACCAAAGATATGGAAGTTGGAGTAGTAACCAGCATAGTGGGCTATAAAAAGTTTAATGTTGAAATTTATGGCGAGGCGAACCATGCAGGGACTACACCTATGCCTTACAGAAAAGACGCAGGCTTTAGTGCGGCACAAATTATAGCCCAGCTAATTAAGCGTGCGAAAGAGTATGGAGAACCGCAGGTTTTAACAGTTGGACAGATAGAGTTTAAGCCAAATCTTTCAAATGTTGTGCCGGGATACTCTCGGTTTAGCTTGGATATGAGGCATACGGATGCCCAGATACTTAACCGATTCCAGGCAGAAGCGTTGGAGATCATAAAAGAGATTACAGCTGAGGATAAGACTACGTTTAACTTCCAAGAGATTTTTGACGACCCGCCGATTCCAATGGATGATAAAATTATGAATATAATACTGGAAACTTGTGAAGATAAGGGAGCTAAGCATATGAAAATCCATTCAGGTGCAGGACACGACAGTCAAATCATGTCAAGGATTGCTCCTGTTGGCATGATTTTTGTGCCGAGTAAAGACGGAGTGAGCCACAACCCGAAAGAGTTTACTACTCCTGCCGGGCTTGAAAAAGGGGCCGAGATTCTCGAAGAGGTTTTGTATAAACTTGCTTATAAGAGTGTGTGGACACAGTAGATCGGCGCAGCTTTGTGAGCTTGATTTTTCGCCAATTATTACAAGATTTTACTTACAAAATCGAGTGGAAGGGGCGACAACGCATTTCGACTTTTCAAAGAAAAGTCTCGTTGCACCTGTAGGAAGAAACGCAGGCGTTTCTTGCTATGCGCATACTGGAAGTAGTCTTCTAGGCAGGTTGCCACCCGGGCAGCCAAAAGCAAGCTTTTGCGACCAGGGAGCCCCTGACGATAAGTGGCGGAATAATAACCGCAAAGATATGCGGAAACTACTGTGTCCACACACTCTAAGAAAGGGCTAATAGATGAAAGAAAATAAATACGATGAAGATAAGTTTTTCGATGCGTACAGCCGAATGCATCGTTCTATTCATGGGCTTAAGGCTGCTGGAGAGTGGCCCGCATTGAAGAGACTTTTTCCGGACTTTATGGGCAAGCGGGTACTGGATATCGGTTGTGGGTACGGCTGGCACACTGCATATGCTGCGGAGCAGGGCGCTTCTCACGTACTTGGCATAGATATTTCTGAAAGGATGATTGAGGCAGCGAGGCAGAAAAATAATTATCCTAATATTCAATATTTGCTGGTGGCGATGGAAGATTTAGATTTTGACATAGGCTCTTTTGATGTAGTCATAAGTTCGTTAGCACTGCATTATACGCATGATTTTGGGGGCATTTGCCGTAAGGTACATAAATCTTTGGCGGATGGGGGTAGTTTTATCTTTTCTGTTGAGCATCCGATTTTTACTGCACATGGTTTACAAGATTGGATTTATGACGAAGATGGTTTTATATGTCATTGGCCCGTTGACAGATACTTTGCTCAAGGGCGGCGAGACACCGTGTTTCTTGGAGAGAAAGTGGTGAAATATCATAGGACGATCTCGGATTATGTGAAGGGTCTTAGAGAAGCAGGGTTTGCCTTGATGGAGATTGTTGAGCCACAGCCTACAGAGGAAGTTTTGAAGAATGAGCCTGATATGCTTAATGAACTAAGGAGGCCAATGATGCTTTTGATGGCGGGGCGGAAGGGTGAAACAACATAATTTTCAAATAGAATCTTATATGAGTTTATATGCTTAAGTCCTCATTCTAGCCAAAGAAACTACATTTCATACTATAATATAACTTTCAACCCACTTTTTGCACCATTCTCAAGAAGTGGGTTTTCATAAAGGTCTTTAACGTTTGAGTTTGATTTGTGCTCATAGCAATTTGGCAATATATACATAGTTGTTAGTTCTTAGCTTGCACATCTGTATGAGTAAGGCATAAACTGGATAGCATGGAAAAGGTTTATGCAGTAACCAATTAGAAACAAGCTACAATACTACAAATATGTGATAATAGGTGGGGAAAAAATATGTCGTTACCTCAATTTCCAATTCATCCATCAAATCTGACGCGTGAAGAAGCTATCAATCAAATCATATCCTCTATTGCAATGCAAGAGCTGGGCTTGAGCCATATCCTTAACGCCGAAGGTGAGAAGATACAATATACATTAGGCACGTTAGAGGGAGTTGCGCCTCCTGAGCTTCCAACGATAGATCAGGTGTTAGAAGTAAATAAAAGTGTCGAGCAACTTTTAAATGCTGTCACAAAACAAGAGATGTCTTTGCAGAAAAAGCTATCAGCTGCTTTAAGTGCCGCCACAATGCAGGGGCCTACTGGACCGGCTGGGCCAGCAAGTACGCTAGAGGGTTTACAGATGCAACTTGCCTCGCCTGGCGCAATTTTTGCTCAAGATGAGACGGTTTTATTTAATCAGGTTATTACAGATGCATCTTTGGCAATAGCATATAACCTTGAGACAGGTGAGTTTCAGATTACGCGTCCGGGTAATTATGTCGTGAACTGGTGGATTGCTATTGACGGGTATGACCTATCAAGTAACACTGCTGAGGTATCCGTAGTAGTGAATGGGAATGTTCATTCATCCTCATCAACTCCGGCAATTACTTCACAGTTTTCTGGGCAAAGCTTCTTGATTGTTGACACGGTTCCCAGTATTGTTAAAATAGTTAATACATCGCTAGGCAGAATACAGCTTCCCGGCAAATCATTCGTTCAAGGCGGGGTTGTGATTCATGGTATAGTCATAATCTAACTTGTCAAGTCAATTGCGACACTTCAGCCCCAAAAGCTTGAATAGGAGATATCCAGCCGAGACATTTTCTTGGTCTGTTATTGATGAGCAAGAGAGATTGAAACAGTTTTTGCTGATC
>Ga0131853_10001520_pt1 | contig 41427 bp, 37 predicted proteins | sample TergutLab28metaG_FD_92764 | JGI IMG/M metagenome (GOLD analysis project Ga0131853, IMG submission 92764) | Labiotermes labralis P1 segment gut microbial communities from Petit-Saut dam, French Guiana - Lab288 P1 (version 2) (version 2) | ecosystem: Host-associated > Arthropoda: Insects >...
GGAGTGGACAAATGCGTTGGCGTAGCCATGTAGGGGCGAACTGTGTTCGCCCGCAGTGGTCGCAATTATGGCGGGCGAACACAGTTCGCCCCTACATGTAATCAACGCTATTTGCCCACTCCCTTATTCACACACACAAGCCCTTGTATGACGCGATGAACAGCAGCCGCAGGAACGGGCAGTTGCAAAAGACCCCCTGTCGTAGGAGAATAACTACGAAGTCAAGTTTGATAATGTGTGCGTTCCCAGCAACTTGTCATGGTGGGAGACTGGAACTGCCGGATTCAAGACCGGAGCATATTTTCAGATAAGCCCACCAAGCGCAAATACAGCAAAAACCCTATCACAGCCCCAATTCGGGGTCTTGTGGTAGGGTTTTTCCATGCTCACCTTTCAGATCGCGTATTTGTTATAGATCATAAAAAGTTACAAAAAAGTATCATTTCACAAGAAATCAAATACATTTCTCATTGATATATACCAAATACAGCGCATTTTTGGAAAACATGCATAAAACAAAATGGTCTTATTTATTGAGGTATACAAACTTATTCCTTATTCGACATTATTCTGATGACACCCTTTGTGAAGTGTGGTATGATGACTTTCCACATTTAACAATATGCACATTTTTTTCATTATTTAATATTTACTTTACAATAAATTGTTCAAATTATAAATGCTTTTATGCTGATAGAGCTTGTCCTCAGCATTTTTGTTAGCAAGTGGGGCGCATTTTAGTAAATTTATATTTGCCCAAATTGAGGAGGTGTTTCACAGATCTATTTGCTAACAACTTTAATTTAGCCATCTTTATACGATCAAGCTATTAAACGAAAGAATTTGAGAAAGATTTGGAGGGTCTACTTCATGCAAATGATTCAACAGAAACCAAGAAAAAACTTGTGGATTAAGATGCTGGCAGTTTTATTGGCAGTTATCTTAATGGTAACTCCCCTTGCAGTAGCAACCCCCGCTGACTACTATGTTGATCCTGACATGGAAGCAGTCGCCAGCGAACTACTGCTTCCGGAACTGCTGGCAGATGAGACAAGCGAGCTGGATGCAGCCGCTGTCCTCCTGACAGCAAGCCAAGCGGCATGGTTGGATTTAATCGACTATGACAATGCGGTTGCCATCGCCCGGGACTTGACTGAATATCCCTTTGGCAGCCGTCTTGGCGCGTCCTTCCGTATGGACATGACAGTTGAGTACTTAACGGAATTCTTTGAAGCCCACGGCATTGACACCTGGGTACACGAGTTCGACACCCGTGATCCCCACTGGGCCGGCGGTTTCGCCGGCACAATCAACAATCCGGGTGCCAATCGGAGATGGAATAACGGCTTCGTTGAAATTGACGGTTCGAGATTCATGCTCTACGGGCCTGCCCACAATACAAACACAGTGTATGCGTGGGTAAACGATGCCACAAACCAGTACAGCGTTTCTGCGGCGTCCTCCGCTGTGGTATTAGACTGGCCCAGTGTTCCCTTTAGAGGTACAATGAACATCGGCGGTCAGGGCGGACGCCTTTCAGCGGTGTGGAACAGCGGCGAGATTGTCTACTCTTGCTACTATCCGGCGTGGCGGGCGGCAAATCCCACGGCCGCCACCGCGACCAATGCCGCTACTGCTTTCCCGGCAGGATCGTTCGCAGACCACAATCCCAGCTTGGCATCTGTAAACGGCAACATTGCGATTGTGCGGCTTGGCTCTGGCCCGACCCCGCATACACCGAATATGTGGCTGCCCACCGGCGAGCGTTTACATGAGGCTGCTGCGGCATTGCAAAACGCCGGGGCGACTGGGGTCATCTTCCAGTCACGGGACGCGCGGACTATGTTCATCAGTCCCTTGACCCCTTTCTACGATGATTATTATGATCGCGGTACCTGGACTTGGGGCGACAGCGTCATGAGCCCCCGCCGCTTTGCAAATGTAACAGCAGCGGGCAACACCCAAATCACCATCCCGGTAGGGATCACCGCCTATTGGGAAACCAATGATGTGTTCAGCAGTCTAGCCCCCAACGAGCCTGTTGACGTATTCATGCAGGCACGTTCCGACGGTCAAAACGTGATCGCGGAGATTCCCGCCACCGTTGGCAATCCGGGCGACGCAATGATCATCTATCTGGGCAACCACCCGGATTCCGTTGAGAGCTGCCCCGGCTTCAATGACACCGCAATCACTACGGCGCTGCAAATGGAAATGATGCGCGCCATTGCGGAATGTGTAGCCAATGGCGGTCAGTTAGTGAACACCATTCGCTTCGGCGGATGGGACTTTGAAGAGCACGGTCTGCTGGGCGCACGGTATTATGCGTACAACATGTCCGTCGAAGATAGACACCACAGACAAGATGGAACGACACACCCGGACTTCTTCCCCGAGTGGGGCGCGCGTTTCTGGGGCAACTTCAACATGGACATGATTGCTTCCGGACAGCCCGAGCTAAATTACATGCATGTTAACATCACCACCCCCACCTTTGGGCAGGGGGATGCGACAGCGCTGGAAGCGGGCGAAGTGCCCCACGGTAACCTGCAATACTTCCTGAGACGCATACAGGACAATGAACGTCTCCGCGATCATCCTGCGGCGCTTGCGTATGCGCGTCAGTTTACCATCTGGGCCAACACGGAATTGGCCGCCCGGCAATTGGCGGAGGACGGTCGTCACGCGGACAGACAAATCATCGTAGACCCAAGCCACCCGCGTTTCCATGGGAATACGGTGCACCCTGACTTTGACGCTAGCCTCAATGGTGGCGTTGGCGCTGTGCCTTTCTGCATTGACCACCACTTCACCTTTACCTGGGGTCAGACTACAGACCAGGCGGCCTTTGTGCAACCGGCTCTTGCCGGGGTCGCGCACATGAACCTGTCTAACGCCCTCCAGTTTGACTGGCGTGCCAATGCCCGGGGCTTCTTGGGCGGACAGTTCCCGGCCGGCTGGGAGGCGGGCGACGGCGCACCAGATCCTGCACTGGCAGGTCTCGGTATCATGCCGATCCTGGAAATCCTCTACCACAAGATGGGCGATACATATGACCACAACTTCAGCCGGGACAGACTAGAAGTCATCAGTGACATCATGTGGCTTGCCCTGTATCACTCCATCGTTCCCACAGGTGAGCGAACAGAGCTGCCGCCGCGGCATGAAATTACTTTCGACCTAGCAAACGGCACTTACAGCGGCGGGACGGTAGATGTTACGCGTCTGGCTAACCATGGCGGGCCGATTCTGGAAGTGGCCGGCATTCCGACCCCCATACTCCAGAACCACACCTTCTTGGGCTGGCGCTATGTAGGGCAAGAGGCCCAAACGCCGTACTTCACAAGAGGTCAGGTGCGAACCATGCGCTTCTATGAGCCCATGACCTTTGTAGCACAGTTCGTAGAGAACCACGGCGTGGTAATTATCCCGCAATTTTTGACAGCAGAAGCTGAGACGCATGTTGATGTTTACATTACCCCCGGAGAACTTGCTTGGAGTGCGAGTGTAGCAGTATTAACAGCAAATGCAATCGCGCCGGATGCGGACGGCCGCCTCATTGCACTCACACCCGGCTGGCACACCGTGTTCCATCGTGCCGCAGCGCCTTATACGGAAGATTTCCATATGGTTCATACCTACTTCTATATACCGGCGGAATTATTTGAAGACCTTGCACCCGGTGAGTTCAATTATAAGTATATGCCCATTGAGAACAGCAGAAGAAGTCCGTCTTTTACGGGCAATGCTGTGACAGGCGGCGGGCTGATACGCCATCGAGGTGAGACCCATGCTGCCGGCACGGGAACTGCGAATCCGGGCGGCAACGCGCCTAACGCCCCGGCACTTATGAGACTGCCCGCCATCAGTGACAGAAATAGCCCCACCGGGAACTGGACGATCTCCCCTGCACCAACGGACGCCACGGGCAACAGATTGTCCGATGCCCCCACCTGGTCTCTGGGTAGTGCCCTAGTTCCCTTTGATCCCAACAATTTCAACACACCGGCGTTTCGGAACATGGAGTTCGACGCATATGGTATGTTGATCGGCTTGGTGGACGAAGCGAGATCTCTTTATGCCTTTTCCTCTCTGGCTGAAGTGGATGCATTCTACAATGAGCTCCTTGCAAGCCCGGTAAATGGCGGGAACACCCACAGATTCAACGTGGGCTTCTCACCCCATAACTTTACCCACATTCCTGACCCCTATTATTTCTGGAATGATGTCATGGTGTTTACATCTACTGATCTCAGTGACGCAAACTGCTTCGAGGAAGCCGGCGAGTTGGTGCGGAACAACGGCAGACCCACCTTCTTTACTTTTACCGGCGTCCACGGCCATGAGCAGTCCAGCTGTGAGGGCGTTTTAGCCGTGATGTATGCTCTGGCTGCCACCCCATGGGGCGCGGAAGTGGTGGAAGACATGAACTTTGTCGTGTTCCGGGGCGTCAACGCCACCGGCAACTACCAAATGATCCGGGGCACATCGCAAGTACTGGACGAAAGCAGAACCGCTCCGGGTCGTCCCGCCCAGAGAGGTACGGACGGCAACCGTGACTTTGTGATTCATGCCACCCAAGAAATTGCGCAATTGCAGCAGGTGTGGCTGGCATTCATGCCGGAAGTTACAGCGGATGGCCATGAGATTGGCGGCATCAACTACGATGCCGACGGTTGGATCACAACCGGCGCTATGGGTGATGACAATCAGCTTCAAATGACAGCCACCCTTGACGTAGATGGAAGAGCCGTCGCACTCGGAGCACGTATGCTTCAGCAGACATTCGACGACGGCAAGGATGCCGGTGTGCGCCTTGGCTATTACAATGTCATGATTGTAAACGCCTCTGTGGGCAACCACTTCTACGGGATGTGGGGCGGGCTCTCTACCATCATTGAAACCCGCGGCCAATCTTCCCAAAATCTCCTGCGCCGCTCTTACTCCAGTTATGTAATATATCGTTCCAAGATCGAGTTCATCCGTGAAAACGCCGATGAAGTGCATGATACCATCGCGGAAGTCCGGGCGGATTTGATCGTAGGCGGCAGAACCTATGACCCGATTGATCCCGCAGATTCCACCACCTTGATCGTCCGGGATCAGCAGGGCGGCTCTGTCACCGCGGCTCACCCGAGAGATTATCGTATGCCTGCCATCCCCCGCTGGCATGTGGGGCGGGGCGGTCAGTATGTGCTTGCCACCAACCAGCACAGAATCGCAACCACGAGAGACGTGCAACTCATCAGCCGACCCACCGCTTACATCGTACCGCTGGAACTTGAATGGAATACCCATTCAAATCTTGGAGCTAACCCGGCGAATACCTATGAGCAGGCCATCGCAGACCTATTCACTCTGCTGCGGGGGCATGGCATTGCGTACTACATTCTCGATGCCGGCGCAGTTTTACCGGCACAGCAGTTCTATGTAAGCTCCGCTACGATCACGCCCCGGGATAACAACTTCGCAACAGGCTTGCGTCAGCGGGCAGAAGTAAGCTTCGACGTGCCGGTATTGTTCATCCCCATGGATCAAGTGGCCGGTCATGTCATCGCACAGCTTATGACACCTGACATGCGCGTCGCCATGCGGGAGGGCGCTACTGTGTCCCTGTCTTGGGTACAATCCCTGCAAACCGATGGTACGGACGCAAGCGGCTTCAGCGGGGGCGGCGGTACGAGACGTATCGACAACAGCAGAACCCTTCTAAACTGTCCGCAGACCATGAACCTCCCGATCTTCCGCTTTATTGAGGATGATCCGCGTACATTTGTGGAAGGCGCTCCTGTCGAGGCAGGTACGATGGCGGCTTGGGCGGGTGTGAATCTGAACGCAAGTTATGGATATCCCGCGATTATCAACCCCGGTACATTTAACCCCCGCTGGGATGCCGATCTTGGTTTGTTATCTGACCCCGGCAATGCCAGATTGCGCTTCATCGCAGACGGTACAGCGCGGACGCTTAACGCCGTTGTCGGCGGAATCAATGCCGGTACTGGCTTTGATGGCTTGGCGGGCAATGCCTATTGGATTACAGAACTCTCCACAGTTGGTCACACGAATATCACAGTGGAGTGGAATTTCAGATCACCGGCCCAAGCGCCCCGGGATTGGCAGTTGCAATACCGCGTTGGCGATAGCGGTAGCTGGAACGATGCGGACGCGCCAATTGTTGTCGTGAACCCGGCAGGTAATCCGGCAAATATAAATGAAGCGCCCCACTTTAGCCGCACCTTGCCGGCTTCGGCAGAGGGACATGCAAGCCTGCAACTGCGTTGGCTGATGACCACGAATACCGCGGTAAATGGCAACCCAATTGGTGCTGTCGCTAATCATCAGATTGGCAACGTGCACATCCGGTCTAGTGATGCGGACGTTCCTGTGGATAGAGACGCATTGGCACAGGCGATTGCTGAAGCGGAAGCTTTAGATGAAGATGACTTCACAGCAGAAACTTGGGCGGATTTGGAAGATGCTCTAGCAGAAGCAAAGCGTGTGTTCGCGGATGAAAACGCAACCCAAGATGAGATTGATGACGCTTACAGGGATTTGCGTACTGCGCTAAACGCTTTGGAACGCGTACCTGTCGAAGCCGGAACGATAGCAGCTTGGGCGAATGCAGCTTTAGGCGCAGACCGGGGATATCCCGCCATGATCGGCCCCGGTACATTCAACCCCCGCTGGGATGCTGATCTTGGTTTGGCATCTAACCCCGGCAATGCGAGATTGCGCTTCATGGCAAACAACGCAGCTCGGGTGCTCAACATTGACGCGGGCGGAATCAATGCAGGTAATAACTTGCAGAACTTGGCGGAAAACGCCTATTGGATTACGGAACTCTCCACAGTCGGTCATGCAAATATTACAGTGGAGTGGAACTTCCGATCAGCAGGCATGGCTCCTCGGGATTGGCAGTTGCAATACAGCACCGATGGCAGCGCTTGGAACGATGTAGGCGATCCCATTGTCATTGTAAACCCGAGCGGGAATCCGGCCAATGTCAATGTCGCGCCGCACTTTAGCCGCACCTTGCCGGCTTCAGCCGAGGGACGGACAAGTCTGCAATTGCGTTGGCTGATGACCTCTAACACCAATGTAAATGGCGGTGCAGTTGCGCCGGTTGGTGTGCATCAGATCGGCAACGTGCGTATTTGGTCTAGTGACGAGGACGATGACATCCTTTGGGGCGATGTGGATGGTAACGGTGTTGTCAATATGCTTGACGTAATTCGACTGCGGCAATATTTAGCAGGAGACCCAGTCGAAATACACAGACCGGAAGCAGATGCGGATGGGAATGGCCTTATCAATATGCTTGATGTAATTCGGCTACAGCAGTACCTAGCAGGAGACCCAGTCACACTTGGGCCGCCACGGGCAGGTGCGTCAGAAGCCATTGCCCCAATGCACACCAACCCATTCGCACAGGAAATTGCACCCTTGAGCGGCCCGGTATTGTCAGTTGCGCCGATAACAGGAAGCCCGGGCGAGATTGTCAATGTAGAGATTTGGCTAAGCGGTGCAAGTGGTGCGCATATCGTAACAGGCGGCATTTCCCTAGGGTTTGATCCGGCGGTACTGGAGCTGGTGGATAACGGTGTCGGTAGAGCAAGCGTTACCATGCCAAATCCGGGGCTCGATGTTCCGATGCCTCCCCTTATTACAAACAACCCATTCAGACTAAACGTAGAGTCCCTTGCTTCTAACGATGTAGCTCTTACCGACGGACTGTTTATGTCAGTTCAATTCCGCATTCGGGATGACGCAGTGCTTGGGTCGAGCGCGCTTACGCTGAGCAACCCGGAATTCTTTGACTTGACGGGCACGGGGAATCCTATAGATACGGTTGACAACACCGGCGGCACAGTTACAGTAGCCCCAGCAACCAGTCCAGTGTTTTCCGTCATGCCGGTAACGGGAAGTCCGGGCGAGATTGTGAGTGTGGAGATTTGGGTCAGCGGCGCAAGTGGTGCGAATGTTGTAACAGGCGGCATTTCCCTAGGGTTTGATCCGGCGATACTAGAGCCGGTAGATAACGGGGATGGCCGCGCAAGCGTTACCATGCCGCATCCGGGGCTTGATGTTCCGATGCCGCCCCTTATTACAAACAACCCCCTCAGACTAAACGTAGAGTCCCTTGCCCTCAACGACGTAGCTGTTACCGATGGACTGTTTATATCAGTTCAGTTTCGGATTCGGGATGATGCAGTACTCGATGAGAGCGACATTACGCTGAGCAACCCGGAGTTCTTTAGCTTGGCGGGCGGCGGAAGTTCTGTAACTACTTCCGTTGACAATGATGGTGGTACAATCACAGTAATCCCACCAACAAGCCCGACAGTATCAGTCAGCGCAGGTGGGACACTGACAGCGAGCCGAGCGGGTACGGTGAATTTCCCGGTGACAACGACAGGGATTGCTGCCGGATCGCATCCTGTAACGGTGGCGAATCTACCCGGCGGCGTAACAGCGCCGGCTACGCTGACAATTGCCGCAAACGGTACTGGTACGCTGACACTTACAGGCAGTACAGCCACAACGGCCGGTACGCACACTAACCTGACCCTCACCATTGACGGCGTGACCTCGAATTCGTTCACTTTAAGAATCACCGCTGTCTCACAGCCGCCGATCCCGCCCCAGCAACCGCCAACTGACCCGGCAGAGTACGAGAAACATCTAGCTTACATGTTCGGTCATGGGGGTAATTTCCGTCCCCGTGCCAACATCACCCGTGCGGAAGCTGCGACGATCTTAGCTAGAACCCAACTTCTTGACTTCGAGGATGGAGTCGACGAGTTGCCGCCCGGCATGACGAGCTTCAACGCTTTCTCTGACGTAAGGCCTGGCGACTGGTTCTTCTATTATGTCGCCTGGGCGTATGATGCAGGTCTGATCCAAGGCTATGCAGGCAGATTCCGTCCCAACGACCCCATCACCCGGGAAGAACTTGCGGCAATCCTCGCCCGGACGACAACGCTCCGAACGGGAACAACCAGCTTCAGCGATGCAGCTACTATCAGCAATTGGGCGATGCCTTATGTGTACACTGTCTATCGCGAAGGCTGGATGGTCGGCGACCAAGGGACATTCCGTCCGGCAGACAATATCATTCGTGCAGAGGTAGCAACAGCCATGAACCGTATCTTGGGTAGGCTGGACAGCAGACCGGCGCTCTACGCGGCCGATGTAGAACACCTCTATCGTGCGCGCGGCTTCTACGACGTGGCGGATGGCGCTTGGTACTTCCCATCGGTATTGGCTGCCGCCAATGACCACCGTCTGACGAGGGATAGTGATGATGCGATTGATTGGAAGTACATCCTTCGATAGACGAGACAGGCATCCGAGATAGTCTGCTTCTCCTTTACGCAGATGTTCCCAAAAGGCAAAAGCTACAAGTATCTTTACTTGCAGCTTCAGAGTGCAGACAAAAGGGGGGCTTCCCGGACAAATCCTCCGTCAGATGCCAAAGGGCGGCATCTGCCACCTCCTTTTCTAAAGGAGGCTAAGGGCGGAAAAGCCTTGCCCTTCAAGGCTCCTTTGAAAAGGAGCTGTCGGCGTAGCCGACTGAGGATTGCTCTTGACCTACAACATCACTTGTCTTTATTTCGGCACAGAAAACTTTGTCTTCAGCCTAAAGCTGCAAGTATTTTTACTTGCAGCTTTTGCTTTACGGGGTATGGCTTATAACAAAAACAAAGGGATTGCGTTTATTTTACGCTATCTCTTTTGTTATTTTGATTTTACACTCTCACATTGCATCTTGAGCCCTTTTTACTACATATGCCATAAACTCTTCCGTTGTGGGTGTATCCCCTTTACATGGAATTTGGGCAAATCTGGCTCTTGCTTCCGGATCAGGGTTATTCCGTGCCGCCTCAACTGCAAGATCCATTTCACGCCATACCTCTTCCACGCTGATACCATGGGCTTCTGCAATATGCAGTGCCAGTGCTCTGAATCCAATTTCCATGGGATTTCCCTCCTTGTACAGACTATATAATATAATGCATTTTTCTATAATTATAAAAAGATACCGCTAGTGTCTCGATTTTCGCCAGCTTATCACATAATAGACCAAAATGCAACTAGGCGTTGTCGAAATGAGGGTAGGAAATGGAACGGCGAGAGACACAATATCTGCGCAAGGATTTGAGCATATCGGAAAATATTATAAAATTGCGTAAGAAAGCGGACATGAAACAAAAGGATGTCGCAATTCAACTCCAATTGATGGGGATAAAAATGTCTCGTTCTCATTTTTCGGGTATTGAAGTTGGACGCTTGAACATATCAGTGGGTGCGCTTGTTGCCCTAAAAACAATTTTCAAATGCGAATATGCCGATTTCTTCGAGGGTCTTGATGAAAAACTACTCGAACTACGAGAGAAACTAGAAGAATAAAAAATGCAGCTCACACAAGTGAACTGCATTTTTTCATTTTTGGAGCTACTACCCGGATTTGAACCGGGGACCTCATCCTTACCAAGGATGCGCTCTACCGACTGAGCTATAGCAGCGTATAATATGTCTTGTCCTTGAACTTGACCTTACCAACAAATGGAAGCGCCTGCTTTGCTTCCATTTGGAGCGAACGACGGGGTTGCGGAATGCAGTTTTCGGCCAAAAGCCGTAGGCTGACGCCGGAAACGAAATATAGCAACCCCGGCAGAGAGCTGGCGACCCAGAACGGGCTCGAACCGTCGACCTCCAGCGTGACAGGCTGGCGTTCTAACCAACTGAACTACTGGGCCATATGGCGCATACGTTTCCTGCGGGAAACGTGGGTTCGCCGACGCTCATGATGCGCCTTTGAAAGGGGATCAATCCCCCCTCGATCCTTTCCCCTAGTCTCCGACGGGGTTTAAGGTCAAGGGCATGTGAACTTTGATATTATACTATGGAGCTTTCTTGCTTGTCAAGTGTCAGGAGCAAGCGCATTACCTTTTTTAGAGCGCTTTTTGAAGTCTCCCCCTGTCGCCTGTGGGCGACATCCCCCTCGTAAACGAGGGGGACAAGGATATTTCGGATCTTTTGCCTCCCTCATGTATGAGGGAGGTGGCCGCCGTAGGCGGTCGGAGGGAGCTTAAAAAAGTAATGCGCTTGCCCTGCAAAACTGTAGGGGCGCCCCTGTGTGGTCGCCCCTCTGGCTTTAACTTTCCTCTCCTTGCGCTTTCACGCTCTATATTGTCCATTGTCTAGGTTTTTGAGCAGTGTGGAGAGTGGAATAATCATTGACCCGGCGGCGAAATTGCCGAGGGCGTGGACGATGTCAAAGGGTAGTCCTGCTATAATCCAAGCGATCGTGGTCTGGAAGTTGAAGCCGAACATGAGCGCTTGTGCAGGGGCATACAGCAGACCGAAGGATAGGCCGTGCAGACCGCACACGATCATGTAGAGCGGGGCTTGTATCGTCCGGCGAAGTTCCAGCTTACCCAAAAGCATAAACGCGCCCCATAAGGGCAGCCAGATATAAAGATACGGTATCCACCACATGGAAAAGCCGGAAAAAACCCCGTCCAGCAGAATATAGCTGTACAGCGGAATCAAGGCTCGCATACGATACCTTAATGTCGCGACTGCAATCAAAAGTGCCATGGGATGTATGCCGGGCAGCCATTGCAAGCCCACTCTCGACAAAAACAGCATGGCAGTCAGTACGGAGAATATGGTTATCTCCCGCGTGGATATCCTAGCCTTGCGTGTAGATGAATGCATAGTTTACACCCGGCTCTATATAGGTGGCGTCTACCCCCGCCATAGCGAAATCGCCATCAATATGGAAGGCCCAAAAAGCGCCGTCTGCGTCAAAGTCTGCGGTCACACCGTTCACTTGGGTGACCATCAGTCCCCACTCGGATTCATCCCCGGCAATGAGACCCACTTCCAACAGCGCAGCACCCACCGTGGCTTCCTCTGTATGGACATCCCATGCGTGGAGCGCGTTACTCTCGTCGATCATTTCAAAGCGAAAAACCGTGTCACCTTGTCCGATTGTTTGCACATCCCCGGCAGGGCTTGCGTCTGCCGGTGTTGTCCCGCCGCCACATGCGGCGAAGAGCAGTACCAGTACGAGCGCAAGTACGCCGATCCCAAATAACCTTCTTTTCATCTTTCTTCCTCCTAAAAATAGAAAACTCCAGCCCGCCGCGAACACACGCAAAGGCTGGAGTTATGCAAATCACCTGCAAAACCCGCACCAATCCATATCCTGTGGATTCCTTACGGCAAAAATGATGGCAGGTTTTCCGACTTAGATTTCTGCGAGTACGTGTCCGCCTTCTCAGGTCATGTGACCCAATGGCTGTCCGGCATATTCCGGACACGACACGCCCCTCTATCTTCACGGCAGCAGGACTGTTTGGGAGTTGCACCCAATTCCCTATTATCACACGGCATAAAACCGTACGCACCATCATTCTGGGCTATTCAATTACGGACATATCGTACCATGCGAGGCTGGGCTTGTCAAGCTGGTGCTTCCCACTATTGGGAGTACACAATGTGTGCCAAATACGCCTGCAACTGTTTTCTCATAATCGACTTAGCATACTGCTCCATATACGCCCAATCAGGATTGCCGCTATCGTCAACGGGGAGGAGGAGTTTATCCCTTTTAATACGCAAATCATTCATTTCACGATTAAAGCTATACTTTTCTTCCAGACGTGAAATAATGGATGTTAGAAACAAGTAAACGTATTGATTGAATTCTGAATTTTTTAGTTGCGTAACATGGTCACTCGCAACAAGCTCATATGGATGATAAAACGTTTTCCCTACGCTCCCGCTATTGGCAATCGTAAGACAATTATTAAAACGCCGCACACCATCCTGGTTAGAAATAAAGGCATCTACACCATTGTTGAAAGCAGTTGACGAAACGTAAGGCGTATGCCCCTTTTTATGGTCGGCAGTTTTTAATCGTTTGCCGCGTTGAATGGTGGTGAAAATGTCGCGCAACACAAATTCGCTCCACGCTTTCTTTCTAAGCGGCACGACTTCATCCACATTACACTCACGCAATAGATTTTCGGCATATTCAACATATTGCTGTACAAAACCCTGTTCGCGTTCGCAGATATAGTCCTCCATAAACTGCCAATCCGGCTTGCCGTCATCAGCGATGGGCAAGAGAATCGTTTGCTTTTTGGCACGTGCAGAGTTAATTGTGAATGAATATGAGTATTTGGACTTATGCATTTTCATGCTTTGCACCACAAACAAAAGAGCTTGTGAGGATACGGCTTTCTTTGCAGATAAAATATTCACTTTCGTTCCTGTGAAAAATGGAAACGTCTGAACAAATGGCTCGGCAGTTTCATTCCCAATTGTAATAACCGGCGACTCTGCGTTTAGAAATGTAGACCTATAGTCGATGAATCCATCCAATCCATTATTACTTTCTTTGCGCGTAATGTAAGCGGTTTTCCCCTCGATCAAATTGACTTTATTTCCATCTATCGCTTGCCCTATTTTGACATTAAACAAGTCTCCAATTTTAAACTCGCCCCATTCCCTATCTCTCAAGTTAAACATCCTTGCCGCCCTCCTCAAAGAGATAGCCGCGGTCATGTGTTATCATGTTAAACTCAAAGGTCAGATAATCCGCTATGCTGTTCATAAAATCCGCTTCAGTGGGGATTTCATCGTTGTAGTAGTAAAACGCGTGAACCCACTCATCGGTGTTTTCAATGGTAGTTTGCACCATGAACTTACTGGGCACGTCTTCCACCTTGCCACGCCAGCAGTCTAAGAGCAATTTCTTACGGTCTATGGCATGCTCTGTCTCGACTAATCCGATATGCTTTTTGATGACAAAGCCATCATCTTCGAAATTAATAAACTTAACAAGCTTGTCTTTCGGGTGGGGCATATCACAAGTGAATACGGCAATACACGGCACAGTTCCCACGCCGTAAAAGGTATTTTTGTTACAGCTAATCACACCCTCCAAAGTGTGGCGCTTGAGTATCTCTTTTTTGATTTCCTTTTCTTCTTTTGACTTGCCAATCATGGTTGAAACAGGCACAATAACAGCCGCCCTGCCACCCTTTAAAAGACTGTCCAGCAAGTGGCGGATGAAGCAGATTTCATACAATTCCGGATGGGCCTTGCTTCCTTGGGAGTAGGGGGGATTCATCAGCCCCACAGTGGCTGCAGTTTTGACTTGGAGTTCATAGGGATCAAAGGCGAAGAAATCCCCGCATTGCAGTTTACTCTTGCCGTCACCGCGGAAAATCATATTGGTAGTCGCAATGGCAAACATATCTTCCCGGGCTTCTATACCATGGATTTGTCGCTCTTTCACCTTATTTTTTGCGTGCTCGTCCTCCGCCATTGCAAGCAGCCGATACATGCCTGATACCAAAAATCCGCCTGTGCCGCAGCAGGGGTCAAAAAGCACATCATCAGGACACAAGTCTACCAAATCACAAAATAAGTCCGTGATATGGCTTGGTGTAAGCACAACACCCAGTGCTTGTCCATTGCCACCTGAATAAGATACAAATTCACTATAAAAACGCCCTAAAAAGTCCTCGCCTGAATTGCTTAATACGGCATTGAAAATATGTTCACGGATAAACTCAGTAAAATAACGCAGGGGCGTTTTACCACCCAATGTGTCCAGGGGTGTATTTAATCTCGGTCGTTCTTTGATTAGGGTAAATTCATGCAAAACAGTTTGACGTTTATCGGCAGGGACCTGCACACGGGTAAAACAATTTTCCAGATGCCTGTATAGCTTGTTGCCATCACTATCTATCGTGTCGCCTGTCAGTGTTTGAATGTCAAATGCCCGCTCACGCAGGGCAAGCAAAATCGCCGACACCACAAGCGGCTTTTCGTCCTCACCTAAACTACCAAATGAACGGAGATATTCATGCAAAGTTTTAGCGTGTTTTAAGACTTCACCGAGTTCCACATCTTCGGGCGGCACTTCGCCCAAGACAATACGGTGATAGTATTCTTCGATATTTTCAATCGAAAAATTCTCAAAGGTTTGCACTTCATCCAATTCAATGTGGCCGTCCGCGCCCACAAAAAGCGGTTGCAAAATATGATGTTTACTGTCCCCCGCATTGCCGAAGGCAAACACCTTTTTGTAGTTCGTTTTTTCCACAATGTGTTTGGCATACCACAACGCACCATTGACCGCATACTCTTCCGTTGCCTTGATTGTAAGCGAGATATTTCCTGCTTCGTCCCGTAGGCAGAGAAAACTTCTGTCCGGCTTGTTTTCACCCACAAGCACATACTCTCCCATAACAGCAACAAATTCAGGATAGCCGCTATAACCTGTTTGCCCCTTGGACGCCGTTTTTAAGGCTTGGTTTATCTCGTGGACAGTGCTGCCTTGTGCCGAAAAATCTATTCTCGCATCCCGGAGCTGTTCTTGTATGTATACATCAAAATTTGCTTCTTTTTTCGCCATCGTCCCGCCCTCCGCATCTAGTGGCGCTTGATTCCACGGATACATTATATAGTAGCAAAATAGAAATTGCAAGAAAAGCAGAGAGGCTTTTCTTGCAATTTTCAAAGCGGATACCCTATAAAAGTCCCCCTATTCATCCTCATCCGTGTCACTATCCAGCGGGAATGACCCCACCTCAATCTGGACAAGCGCTCTACGCAGGAGGATTTGATCTTGTAAGAGCGTCCTATCATCCGTTCTCTCTTGCATCGTGCGCTCCAGATGCTCCCGGGTCTCTTCTGCCCGGTCGCGGTCAATGTCGCCCGGCCAGTGGGCTTCGTCTGTGAGAACAGTGACCACATCCCGCTGTATCTCGGCAATGCCGCCAAAGATGGCAAGCCTGCGTTCACGGCGGCGGTTTAGGACGCGCAAAACGCCGATATCCAAGACACACATATGCTTCTCATGACCGGGCAAAACCCCCATGTCACCGTCAATGCAGCGCATGACCACCATGTCGATCATCTGATCTATTTTCGTCTCCGTGGGGGTGATGACCCGCAGGCGGAGCTTTTTATTAGACTGTTTCTTCGCCATGTGAGCCCTCCCTTACATTTATTGTGCCGCTCGATAGCGTTCTAGCACATCGTCAATCGTACCGGCGTTTAGGAACAGTCCCTCCGGCACATCGTCATGCTTGCCGTCAATGATCTCGCCAAATCCCCGCACGGTCTCGTCAACGGGTACGTATTTACCCGGAATGGAGGTAAATTTCTCCGCCACGAAGAATGGCTGAGACAAGAAGCGCTGCACTTTCCGTGCGCGGCTTACGATGAGTTTGTCACTGTCAGACAGTTCATCCACACCCAAGATAGCGATAATGTCTTGCAGGTCTTTATACCGCTGCAAAATACTCTGCACCTGCCGCGCCACGTGATAGTGGTCGTGTCCGACTATGTTTTTCTCCAAGATCCGGGAGCTGGATTCAAGAGGCGAGACTGCCGGATAGATCCCCTGTTCCACAATGGAACGGGAAAGTACCGTCGTCGCGTCCAGGTGGGCAAAGGTGGTCGCGGCAGAGGGATCGGTAAAGTCATCCGCCGGGACATAAATCGCTTGGACGGAGGTGATAGAGCCCGACTTGGTGGAGGTAATCCGCTCTTGCAATGACCCGATCTCAGTTGAGAGCGTCGGCTGATAGCCAACGGCGCTGGGTACACGTCCTAAAAGCGCCGAGACCTCAGAACCCGCCTGTACGAAGCGGAAAATATTATCAATAAAGAGCAGTACGTCCTGCCGTGCTACGTCACGGAAGTATTCGGCAATGGTAAGGCCAGTCAGCCCCACCCGCATACGCGCGCCGGGGGGTTCGTTCATCTGCCCGAATACCAGGGAGGTTTTGTCCAGTACGCCAGACTTTTTCATGTCTTGGTACAGGTCATTCCCCTCCCGGGTTCGCTCGCCAACCCCGGTAAACACCGAATATCCGCCATGCTCTGTGGCAATGTTGCGGATGAGTTCCATAATGAGAACCGTTTTTCCAACGCCAGCACCGCCGAAGAGACCGATTTTACCACCCTTGGAGTAGGGACAGAGCAGGTCGATGGACTTAATGCCAGTCTCCAGCATCTCTGCTGTTGCCATCTGATCAGAAAAGCCCGGCGGATCGCGGTGGATCGCCCAGTGTTCCTGCGCGTCCGGCTCTGGTAAGTTGTCGATGGCCTTGCCCATGACGTTAATCATACGCCCCAGGGTCGCCTCTCCAACCGGGACGGAAATGGGCGCGCCTGTGTCCACTGCGTCCATCCCGCGGCGGAGACCGTCTGTGGCGTTCATGGCGATACAACGCACCACGCTGTCCCCCAGATGCTGGGTGACTTCTAAGACGACCTCGTCTTCCCCGTGCGCAATCGTGATTGCATTATAAAGCGCCGGCAGTTCCCCGTCAAAACGGATGTCGAGTACCGCACCGATGATTTGTAAAACCTTGCCTACATTTGCCAATTTTGAACAACCCCTTTGGTGGGACGGATTTTATATCCGCCCTGGTGTATGGTTATGATTCTGTAAACTCCCTCCGGCGCTATGCGCCACCTCCCTCGTAAACGAGGGAGGCTTTTGCCCCTCGGCTCCCTCGTTTTGAGGGAGCTGTCAGCGAAGCTGACTGAGGGAGGCCCCTATTTCCCTGAAACTTCCGCGCCGCCGATGATCTCTGTAATCTCCTGCGTAATATACGCTTGGCGTTTGCGGTTATACATCCGGCTCAAGTCGTCAATAATGTCCGTTGCGTTCTTTGTCGCCGCTTCCATGCTAATCATACGGGACGCCTGTTCACAGGCGCAGGATTCTAAGAGTGCGCTATAGAGAAAGGCGTTCAAATAAGCGGGCACTGCATAGTCTAACACGGTGTTTAAGTCCGGGCCGTATTTCATGTCGAAATTGTCATGCCCCGGCCGCTCGTCCGCCGCGCCCACAGGCAATACGCGTACCACCCGGGGCTCATGGGTCAAGACGGTCTCAAAATGCGTATAGGCGACATATACCTCGTCTACCTCACCGGCCAGATACATGGAGATGAGGATTTCCGTGATCATTTTCGCATCTTCATAAAAAGCAAGCTCAGAGATATCCTGCCACCAATGGGAAATCCGCTTGTCACGGCGGGTGAAGTATTCACGCCCCCGCAGACCGATGGCGAGAATCTGCTCTTCCCGCTCCCCGTCATCCATGTGGCGTAACATCTCCGCACATACGTTTGTGTTATAGCTCCCGCAAAGCCCACGATCACTGGTGATGAGGGCATAAGCCGTGCGCTTACCCTCCCGTTCACTCCAAAACACGTGATCCGCCGCTTGTTCACAGGCTTTGAGTTGATCTAACATCCGTTTCGACTCTTCCGCGATGGGGCGCGCAGCATAAAGCCAGGACTTGACCTTTTGCAGTTTCGTACCTGCGACCATGTCCATGGCTTTTACGATTTGTCTCGTTGTCGTCACGCTGCCGATGCGGCGTTTAATGGCTTTTCTGGATGGCATACAATGCCTCCTTTAGTCGTGGGGATGCTTTTCTTTAAACTCTGCGATGACTGCTTTGATCTCTTCCTCTGTCTCCGCTGTTACCTCACCTGTCCCGCGGATTTTGTCTAGGATTTCAGGGTAATTCTCGTCTACAAAGGTGAGGAAGTGAATCTCAAAATCACGAATCCGCTCAATGGGGATGTCTGCCAGATATTTATTGGTGAGCACGTATAAAATCAGCACCTGCCGCTCTACGGGCATGGGTCTGTACTGGGGCTGTTTGAGCACTTCTACAATCCGCTCGCCATGGCGTAGGCGCTCCAAGGTGTCTTGGCTGAGATCAGACCCAAACTGAGAGAACGCCGCCAGTTCCCGGTATTGGGCTAACTCAATACGGAGCGGCCCTGCGATCTTTTTCATTGCCTTAATCTGCGCCGCGCCGCCAACACGGGAGACGGAGAAACCGGGATTGATCGCCGGACGGATGCCGTCGTTGAAGAGCTCCGATTCCAGATAAATCTGCCCGTCTGTGATGGAGATGACATTTGTCGGAATATAGGCCGAGATGTCCCCCTCTTGGGTCTCGATAATGGGCAGTGCGGTGAGTGACCCGCCGCCGTATTCTTCGCTCATGCAAGCGGCGCGTTCTAAAAGCTTTGAGTGCAAGTAAAATACGTCCCCCGGATAGGCTTCCCGTCCCGGTGGACGGCGAAGTAAGAGACTAAGCGCACGATAAGCCACCGCGTGTTTGGAGAGATCATCATAGATGATGAGCACGTCTTTGCCTTGCTCCATCCACTCCTCACCGATGGCACAACCTGCGTATGGGGCGAGGTATTGCATGGGCGCTGGCTCACTGGCGGTGGAGGCGACTATGGTGGTGTATGTCATCGCACCTGCGTCTAATAGGGTCTTGGCAATCCGCGCCACGGTGGAGGCTTTCTGCCCGATGGCAACGTAAATGCAAAGCACGTCTTTCCCCTTTTGGTTCAAGATCGTGTCAATGCCGATTGTGGTTTTCCCTGTCTGTCTGTCACCGATGATGAGCTGTCTTTGTCCGCGCCCGATGGGTACCATGGCGTCAATGGCCTTGATGCCCGTTTGCAACGGGGTGTCCACCTCATGCCGGGTGATAACGCCGGGTGCAATCCGTTCAATCCGCCGTGTGGCTGTGGCGGCAATCGGGCCTTTTTGGTCAATGGGCTGACCCAGGGCGTTTACCACCCGCCCTAAAAGCGCGTCTCCAACAGGGACTTCCGCCACTTGACCGGTAAGACGCACCGGGTCTTTTTCTTTGATCTTCGCGTCTGAACCCATGATGACAGCGCCGATGCTGTCTTGATCTAAGTTCAGCGCAATACCATAAATGCCCCCGGGGAACTCCAAAAGCTCACCGTTCATGGCATTTTGCAAGCCGAATACACGGGCAATTCCGTCACCCACTTGGATCACACTGCCGGATTCCGCGATATCTAACTTGGAGGCATAGGCCTCGATCTGCTGTTTGATGACGGAGCTGATTTCATCAGGTTTGAGGACCATCCAACCCCTCCCCTCTTTCAATACTTTGCTTCATATCCTGTAACCGCCGCCGGACACTACTGTCTACCGTGTGTCCGTCTACGTTTAGGTAAAACCCGCCGATGAGAGACGGGTCAACTGACATGGTCATGTCCACGTACTTGTCTAGCTTCTTTGTAAGAATCGCGTGTAAGGCATCCACCTGTTCGGGACGCAAGTGCATGGCAGACACTACATGTGCCTCCACAACACCACGCCAGCGGTCGCCCAAACGCAGAAACTCCGTCAGAGAAGAGACCAGCGCGCTTTCGCGGTTTTTGCCGATTAAGAGTTCCAAGTAAGAACCCAGCGGCTCGGTGAGTTCACTCGAAAAAGCCTCACGCAGAATTCCTAACTTCTCCGCCTTTGGAATCAGCGGATTTGCAAGAATCTGCTGTATCTCCGGCAACTTGAGGGTGTCCCGCACTAAGACTGCTTGATTTAGACACACTTCCAAGCTGTCCTCTTGGACAGCCGCGTCATAGAGCGCCGTGCCATAGAGCCTGTTTATCTCGGCCATGTGACTTCCTCCAGCTCCCGGAGCGCCTCGTCAAAGAGCCGGTCTTGCGCCGCTTCGTCCAGCACATGGGACACGATTTTCGAGGCCATGGCGGAGGAGAGCTCGATTACGTGGATCTTCAAGGCATCTCTGGCTTGCTCTTGCTGGTGCGAAATGTCAAGCTGGGCTTGTTTTCGCGCGGCTTCCGCTTCGCCCCGGGCTTCGTCAACGATGCCTTTGCTCTTTTGGGTTGCACTGCGATGCGCCGTGTCTAAGATCTCGACCCGCTCGCTTTCGATATTGGAGAGATTCTCTTTATATTGGGCTTTGAGCAGATCAGCGGCAGCCATATCGTGGGCGGCTCGTTCCATTTGTGTCTTCACCTTGTCCGCACGCTTTTGTAAAAATGCGCGGACGGGTTTATACAGAATGAAAAACAAAAACAGAAACAATAAAGCCGCATTGAAAAGCTGGATGACAGTTTGCACCACCATCTGCGCATCTATACCCAGCATACGCCCTTCAGGCACGGCTGTGAGAACATGTATTAGTCCCAAGGTTTATCCTCCTTCCGGAAGAATTGCGTTGTTCTCAAACTAGCGTACGGCGTAGTTGAGGTAGATTTGAACGAACGGATTACCGAAGATCATAATGAACGCGATCAACAGTCCGTAAATACCGGCTGTTTCGGCCATGGCAAGGCTGATGATCATGTTCCCTCTGACCTGACCCGCCGCCTCCGGCTGTCTGGCGATTGACTCGATGGCGGTAACCGCAATCTTCGCCTGTGCGCCCGCTGTGACGATACCGATAAACAAGGCAACGACGGGAACGATTTGTGCAACTACAATGACTAAAGCTAATGAATCCATGGATTGTTCCTCCCATAAAAAATTTTTATATACAAGTGCGGAGAGCGCACATTATATCTCAAAGTCTTCCAGTTTGAAATTAGAATAAAACCTACCGGAAATAGGCGTGAATTTCAAGACACAAAAATCCGGGTCGGTGAATGTGCCTTGCTCGTATGCGCCTTTGTATTTCCAGTCCCAATATCTTTCTTTAACCGCCATATCGGTCACGACTTCCATATCACCTTTGAGATAGCAGCCTTTCCATATGAAAATCCGTTTGCGGCTGTAGAAATAGACGCTTGCTTTGGGGTTTTGGCTTATCGCTTCGGCGAATTTTGATGATGTATTGGTGGCGAAATAAATCTCATCGAGTGCATTTCTGTGTTTTGCCGGTACAACTGCTTTGACCAAGGGGTAAGCATCTGCTCCGACACAGCTAATCATGACCGTTTTCACTTTTTGATGCAGCTTTTCAGCTTTTTCTTTGACTGTCATGTGTCATTCTCCTAATTATATCTCTTCCCCGGAAGCAGAGCTCACAAATGCCAAACTCAACGCGCAAAATACATAGGTTTGTAAGAAGCCCATGAATACGTCAAAGTAGACATGTAGGAATACAGGAAGCACGATACGCGCCGGAAGCGGGGCGAGGGTGTATAGAAGTGTCATGATGATAAGTCCTGCCAGCACGTTGCCGAAGAGACGCAGACTGAGAGAAACAGGCCGCGCTAACTCGCCGATGATATTGAGGGGGTTAATAAAGGCCAGCAAATACCGTGCGCCCTTTCCGTGCATACCGGCAATCTGGATGATGATAAAGGTACAAAGTGCCATTGCCATGGTGGTTGCCCAATCGGCTGTGGGCGGACGAAGACCCAACACGCCGGAGAGGTTAGACACGAGAATAAAGGTAAAGGCCACAAAGAACCAACCGCCGACAAACCTTGCCTTTTCTCCCGCCATGCTTGTTACAAAACCGTCACTGGCTTCAATGACCAGCTCTACCACGTTTTGCAGTCCGCGGGGTACTTCTTCCATCTTCCGCAATTTGATCCGCAAAAAGACGGCGAGGCCGATCAAAAACAGCATGATGAGCCATGTGTTGACTATGGTCTGTGTAATCCAAACTTCTATGCCGAAAATTTCAAAGACCGCGAGATTTTGTACATTAAAATCAACCATCCGCTCACCTCCTTATTGTTTCTATTGTGGCATACACCCGTAGGGGCGGCATTCTGCCGCCCGCAAACCATGGGAAATGCAGGTAGTTTAGGCAGGCGGCAGAATGCCGCCCCTACATGGTGTCCGGGAAAAACTTCATGGCAAAGCCGGACAACGGCAAGGTGAACACGCCGAATGCCGCGCCGATCAAAGCGGTAAAAGATAACCATCCTGCCAGGAGCAGAACTCCGGCTGTGAGCGCAAAGCGCAGGAAGTATTGCACATATACCCAGTGTACAGGATATTTTCCCTCAGAGACTGCAATCTTACGCACCATGCGTTCTAATAACATGAGTTTAAGCACATTTGCCGCTGAGGCTGCAACCGCACCGAGTGCAAACGGAACAGCTTCCGCCGAGCGGAAAAATACAAGTCCGCCAAGACAGATTACAGCCGCCAGGACTGCAATCACAAGTATCATTTTTTTTGAAAGTGCAGAAAGATTTGCCACCTACTCTGTCCCCCTCACTTTTTTGGCGCTAGGTCTAAGATAGACTTAAAGGCCGCAATCACACCTAAAATCGAACCCGCAATCATAATCCAAGGCGACGTGCCTAGGAGGTTATCCAAAAACCGGCCGCCGAACACGCCGATTAGGATACACGCGGCGATTGTAACCCCGATCTGTGAGAGAAAGGCCAAAGCTTTTACCCAGTCCCGATGCATCCGTCTCCCTCCATTCACATTTGTTCATTATATCACTTACCGGGCGAAAACTGAATAAATATCCCATACAGATTTCGCCCTTGGGTATAAAGATTCTATAAATTCTCTGTCAATTTGTGCTATACTGTGTTATGGATAGGGACATCCGTAGGGGCGATTATCAATCGCCCGTGGTTTATGTTTTGCCGGCAGTAAGGGCGCGGGCGATTGATAATCGCCCCTACAAAAAACATCAGAAAGGAGATCACCCTGTGGAACGCAAGAAACGCCTCATCCAGTTCGACATGCTCCGGGAACCCCGATGGACGGTTCGGTCTGTCTGCCGCAATTTATTGATGGTTGCCTTTTTCCTCCTCGTCACAGTGGCGGTCTCTGAGTTTTTACGCAGGCGTGATCTGGAGCATCAGATTATTACCATGGTGTACATTCTATCCGTATTCCTCATCTCCAGACTAACCGCAGGCTATGTCTGGGGCATTGTAACCGCCCTCTTCCTCTCTTTCGCCTATGACTTTTTGAATACCTATCCCCGTATGGGTTTCGGTTATCAGGCGGAGCTTCCGTTGACACTTTTTGTGATGCTCTTTGTCACCCTAATTACCAGCACCATGACCGCCCAGAGCAAAGAACAGGCGGAGACAGCCATCGAGCGGGCAGAGGAGACGGCGCTCCTCTATGAGATCAGCCAAAAGCTCCTTGCTGCACGGGATGTAACTGCCATCATCCGAACGACCAATGCGTTCCTGCTGGAGCATCTGGGCCGCTCCATCGTGTTTTACACAGATGATCCCATAGACGAAGGGGAGGCGCTCTTTTCTCCCAATCAAGGGGAAGTGAACGCAAAAAAACATCTACTCTCCAAAACAGAGCGGATGCGGGCGCATCACTTTTATGTGAATCCCAATGGGGAGACCTCCCTCTACCTAGCGGCGGGATGTGCACATTATGAGCCTATTTTGTCAAAAGATCAGATGTTCGGTCTCATCGGCGTATACTGCGAAAAAGCGCCGCTGGACGAGGCCTCTATCCTATTCCTCCGCGCCGTCGCGGCACAGGTGGCTTTGACATTGGAATCCCACGCCTTAGCCCGGGAGCAAAACCATATCCTCTTAGATGCCGAGCGGGAAAAGACCCGCGCCAGTTTACTGCGCGCCATCTCCCACGATCTGCGTACACCCCTCACCGGCATTTTAGGCGCAAGTACAACCATGCTGGAGCAAGAGGAAACCCTGGATCAGGACACGGTTAGAATGCTCCTGACAGACATTCATGAAACTGCCCAATGGCTCATCCACACGGCGGAGAATTTGCTTACCATCACCAAGCTTTCCGGCGAGACAATCCGTCTGAAAAAGACATTGGAGGCGGCGGAAGAAGTCATCGCGGGGAGCGTCTCCATCGTGCGCAAGCGCTTTCCAAACTGTTACATCCACTTACGCAGCCCAAAAAGTCTGCTCCTTGTCCCCATGGAGGCGACCTTGATCTCTCAGGTGCTTATCAATTTGATCGAGAACTCCATCAAAAATTCCGATGAGGAATCCCTCATTTTGGTTGATCTGAACAGTCACAAGGGTTTCGCCGAGTTCTCCGTCAGTGATACAGGCCGGGGTATCCCGGAGGAAATGTTGGACAATCTTTTTGAGCTCCGGGGCACAACGGACAGTCACGCGGTAGATTCCGTGCAGGGTATGGGGATTGGGCTGTCGATCTGTAAGACCATCATCCACGCCCATGGCGGCACAATCACGGGGAAAAACAAGCCAGACGGCGGGGCGCATTTTAGCTTTACATTACCAATCCAAGGAGGCAATCATGAACATGCATAACGGAAGCGTCCTCGTTGTGGAGGACGATAAAAACATCGCGGACTTTCTAAAAGCAAGCCTCGTCTCCAGCGGCTACGCGGTGGAGCTTGTGACAAGCGGGCGGAAAGCCATCTCCATTACCGCCGACACCCAGTTTGACGTGATCCTTTTGGATCTGGGACTGCCGGATATTGATGGGATCAAAGTGTTAAAAAGCATCCGCGAGTGGTCGGAAGTGCCCATTATCATCGTAAGCGCACGGATTGAAGAGGCTGAAAAGGTGGAGGCCTTGGACGCGGGTGCAAACGATTATATTGCAAAGCCTTTCGGCAACTCAGAACTTTTAGCCCGCATCCGCGCCGTCATGCGGATGTATGAGAAAGTCAGCAATACAAGCGAAAAGGCCGATGAAACTTTCGCCATCGGTGAGTTTGCAATTGACTATGCCAAACGCAAGGCCACCAAAAACGGTACGTCTCTACGGCTGACACCCATTGAGTATAAAATCATCGTCTTTCTCTCCCAAAACGCCGGCAAGGTGCTGACCCATGACGCCATCATCCGCCGCATCTGGGGCGAGGATTATGTGGGGGACGGCCAAATCTTGCGGGTCAACATGGCAAACATCCGCCGTAAACTGGAAGATAACCCCGCCGATCCCCAGTATATCCTAACCGAAGTCGGCGTGGGCTATCGGATGGTAGAGCCGGAGGAATTTTCCGCCGGATAGGCGGTGATCTGTATTTTCCCCTTGACGTATGCCCGGGGGTGTGGTAATATAATAAAGCTTCTTTCGGAGCATCAATATCGCGGGATGGAGCAGTCCGGTAGCTCGTCGGGCTCATAACCCGAAGGTCGTCGGTTCAAATCCGGCTCCCGCAACCAGTGAAACTCTAGTAAAGAGCATTAAGCCTTTACTAGAGTTCTTTCATTCCCTTGTCAGGGATGTAGTTTTTATCAGCCAAGGAGGTATTTTTATGAAAGTTCAAGTTTTACATGAAGATCAACCTATTGACAAAAAAATATTCGCTGTATTTGCAGAACTTGACTTCGCTCGCTCAACAAATATGTCTTGCTTACTTGAAGGCACAGAAGAGCGGGTCGGCTCAATAAAGGTTTCAATAAACGCCAATGATCATAATCCGCCCCATCTCCACACTATGATTAACGGACAAAAACTTGCTCGCCTAAATTTAACAACAGGTGAATACATGGATCCCATCCCAAAGGAGTTTAGCAGAAAAGACCAACGAACAGTTCGGCAGTGGGCGATGGATCAAAACCAAAACGATGCTTTGATTCAAAAGTTTCGGAATCTTAATGAAAGTGTAGAAATCTTCTATTACTTCCATAAGGAAAAGCTGTGTATTTTTAATAACCAACCCAAGCTCATCTTGGGATAATATACTTGCTCAATTTCTCTTCAAAAATCAACTCATCCCCTATTTTAAGATGCGCACCAAACAATCCTCCTGTGACCGCTCTGGTTATAGGAGGATTGTTGTTATGTAGCAACAATTACAGGCGGGAGAGATTTTTTTCGCTCCTACATCAAAACGGCAAATTCATCTGCCCCGCTCCCCGCGGCGGGGTGCGTATCGGGGATAGCTCAATCACATTCACCGAATCCCCAAGATCAGTGCGTGCGGTACGCGGTACTAAGTCAACGGGCAACAGACTACCCTCCCCGTCAAACACTTGCACACCACGGACGAATTGTGGGACATATCCGGGGTGGGTCACCATGATTTCATATAGGCTGTACGCTAGATGGGCTGTGTGTGGGTTTAAGGATAGTGTCCTGTGCGGCGCAAACAGTGCAACCACCGTTGTCATCCCGTTTGTATCAGTATTCAATGCATGTACGGTGTGTCCCATGGCGTCCCTGACCTTCACCGTTGCATCGGAAACGGGCACTACGCCATCGGCTGTGGTAACTTTCACTTGAAGTGTGCCAGTAGTCATAATCGACTAACCTCTCTTCTTTATAAGATTTCTTTCTATACTATGCCGTTTGGAGAGGTAGGTGCTGATTGGGTAGATGTTTTGCTTGGGTTTATGGTGAATAAGGCTTTTATTCCCACCCCCACTCCCATTGACAACACCCCCCGCCCCCGTGATATAATATCCTCAAATCGTTCCTAAGGCTAAGACCGTGGGGCTTTGCCGTCCCAGTTCGAAGCAAAAGGTGTCGCATCTCTCAGACCGCTCTATATTCATAGGGCTTTTGTATCTATTTGAGAATCCATGTGCGCCTTTCGGGGCGCACATTTTGTATTTTTGGAGGATAGCAGCATGGAAACAAGAGTTGCCGTCATTGCAATCATTGTGGAGGATATCGAAAGTATCGCCACAGTGAACAGCATTTTACACGACTATGCAGCACACATCATCGGGCGCATGGGGCTTCCCTACAGAGAGCGCAAGATTAACATTATCAGTGTTGTGGTGGACGCACCCCATGATGCAATCAGCGCACTCTCCGGCAAGATCGGCAGATTGCGCGGTGTGAGCGCGAAAACGGTGTATTCACAATGAGGGCGCTCATTGATCGACTGGCAGAACAGCGCATACTCACGCGAGATGCGTTCAAGCTACTCTTGACCTGTGAGGACGCGTACTTACAGGAGCGCGCGCGGGAAGCGCGGCATCAGGTTTACGGCAAGCAAGTGTTCATCCGCGGACTCATCGAGTTTACAAACTACTGCAAACACGATTGCTACTACTGCGGGCTACGGTGCAGCAACACAACTGTCCCCCGCTATCGTTTGAGTTTGGAGCAGATGCTCGACTGTTGCCGTCTCGGCTATGACCTTGGCTTTCGTACCTTTGTACTGCAAGGCGGCGAGGATGCGTATTATGCCGACGATGACGCATTAATAGATATCCTCCAAGCCATCAAAGAACGCTACCCCGACTGTGCGATTACACTCTCCGTCGGGGAACGCAGTTACGAAAGCTATCAGCGTCTGTTTGAGGCCGGGGCGGATCGCTATCTATTGCGGCACGAAACGGCGGATGCTGCACATTACAGTACCCTGCATCCAGCGCAGATGACATTGGAGAGCCGGAAGCAATGTCTGCAAGATTTAAAACAAATCGGCTATCAAGTGGGTTGCGGATTCATGGTGGGCGCACCGGGGCAAACCCTTGACCATCTTGTGGATGATCTCCTGTTCATTAAAGAACTCGACCCCGCCATGGTCGGGATTGGGCCATTCATCCCTCACGCAGATACACCCTTTGCAGGCGAAAAAGCGGGGGACTTACGGCTGACGCTAAACGCCCTCTCCATCTTGCGTCTGATGAAGCCAAGTTTGCTCCTCCCCGCTACTACAGCCCTCGGTACGATTGCGCCGGATGGACGTGAGCTGGGTATCTTAGCCGGTGCAAATGTGGTCATGCCGAATCTCTCTCCTATGGACACGCGGAAAAAATATCTGCTATACAACGGCAAAATTAGCACAGACGACGATCCGAGATATTGCAGAGATGTGATTGATCGCAAACTGCAAGCCATCGGTTATGAGGTGGTAACTGCAAGGGGGGATTGCATTGACTTATAATATGGCATCAACAAAGGCGGCAGAGTTCGTGAACCATGACGAGATTATGGCAACGCTGGCTTGGGCGGATGAGAATAGGGAGAATCAAGCGCTCATCTCTCGGATCATGCAGAAAGCGCGGGAGAACAAAGGGCTCAATCACCGTGAGGCGTCTCTTTTGCTGATCGCCGGGCAATGGGACGAGCTGTCTGCACTGGCGCGGAAAATCAAGGCGGATTTCTACGGCAACCGTATTGTGCTCTTTGCGCCCCTCTATCTGTCCAATCACTGTGTGAATGGCTGTGTCTACTGTCCCTATCACGCAAGCAATGCGGCCATGGTACGCAAGAAGCTGTCTCAGGAAGAGATTAGGCGGGAAGTCATGGCCTTGCAGGATATGGGGCATAAACGCCTTGTGATTGAAACAGGGGAGCATCCCGTCCACGCGCCGATCGAGTATATTTTGGAATCCATTGACACCATCTACGGCATCAAGCATAAAAACGGCGCGATTCGACGGGTGAATGTAAACATCGCCGCCACTACGGTAGAGGACTATCAGAAACTCCACGCCGCCGGAATTGGGACGTATATTCTGTTTCAAGAAACCTATAACAGAGAGCGTTATCAAGCGCTCCACCCCGCAGGGCCAAAGGCTGATTATGACTGGCACACAGAGGCTATGGATCGTGCCATGCAGGGCGGGCTGGATGACGTGGGGATTGGCGTCTTGTTCGGGCTTGCGGACTATCGCTATGAGTTTGCCGCTATGCTCATGCACGCTGAACATTTAGAAGCCACCTACGGCGCAGGGCCGCATACCGTAAGTGTTCCCCGCATTCGCGCGGCGGATGGGATCACAAGGGAGGGGTTTGGTCATAGTATTGACGATGAGACCTTTGCTCGGATCATCGCCTGTATCCGCATTGCCGCCCCCTACACCGGCATTATCGTGTCCACACGGGAGACGGAGGCCTGCCGCAAGGCGGTGCTGGATGTGGGTGTCTCCCAAATCAGCGGCGGATCGCGGACGAGTGTGGGCGGTTATGAGCAGGAGGAAGCCGTTAATACAAAGCAATTTACAACCAGCGACAATCGTACCCTGGGCGAGGTGGTGCGGTGGCTAATGGAGATTGGGCATATCCCCAGTTTTTGCACCGCCTGTTATCAAGCGGGACGTACCGGGGATCGTTTCATGGAGCTCTGTAAATCCGGGCAGATCCAAAACTTCTGTCTGCCCAATTCTCTCATGACTTTGCAGGAATATTTGCTGGACTATGCAGACAACGACACTGAAGCACTGGGAGAGCAGTTGATCCGGCAGGAGATGCCCCATATTCCAAGTGTGCACATGCGCGATCTGGTGGCGGAGCACTTGGAGAAAATCAACGCAGGAAGCAGGGATTTTCGCGTATGACTTCACTCAACGAAACACCCCGGGGCGAACGCTTACACATCGGCATCTTCGGACGGCGCAATGCCGGGAAGTCAAGTCTGCTAAACGCCATCACCGGGCAAGATTTGGCTGTGGTCTCCCCCGTTAAAGGAACGACTACCGACCCGGTTTTTAAGGCCATGGAGCTGCTCCCCCTTGGCCCGGTTGTGTTGATCGACACACCGGGGATTGACGATGTAGGCGAGCTCGGCGAGCTGCGGATTCAGAAAACCAAGGATATCTTGCGCAAAACAGATATCGCCCTCCTAGTGGTGGATGCAGAGAATGGACTGGGTGCTGCGGATAAGGCGCTCATCAAGTTGTTCAAGAAATCCGGCGTACACTATTTGACTGTTTATAATGCCGCCGCACCATCTGCGCACAATAAGCCGGACGGGATTTGGGTCAACGCACAGACGAGCGAGAATGTGTCCGTCTTAAAAGAAAAACTCGCCCAAATTGGCAAGGCGAATACAACTGAGCGCCAATTGGTGGCTGATTTACTAAGCCCCGGGGACGTGGTGGTACTCGTTGTCCCCATCGACAGTGCAGCCCCAAAAGGCAGGCTGATTCTACCCCAACAGCAGGTCATTCGAGATGTGCTGGACGCAAAGGGCCTCCCCATCCTCACCCAGACGGATGGACTGACAGACACGCTAAACAAGCTGGTATCTCCGCCAAAAATGGTGATTACCGATAGCCAAGTATTCAGGCAAGCGGCAGAACAAACGCCGCAAGACATTGCATTGACCTCCTTTTCTATCTTGATGGCACGCTACAAAGGCATACTGGCCGAGGCGGTACGGGGCGCACACGCCATTGACACGATACAAGACGGCGACGCGATTCTGATATCTGAGGGCTGTACCCATCACAGGCAGTGCGAGGATATCGGCACGGTAAAACTGCCGCGGTGGATTGAGACGCATACAAAGACAAAACCGGTCTATACCTTCACGTCCGGCGGGGAGTTCCCGGAGGGTGTGAGGCCCTATAAGCTAATCATCCACTGCGGGGGGTGCATGTTGAACAGTCGTGAGATGCACTATCGCCAACGGATTGCGCTTGAGGCAGGTGTGCCGATGACGAACTTTGGTGTGGCGATTAGTCATATGCAGGGGATTTTGGCGCGGTGTGTGGCGGGTTTGGGTGTGATGTAGAAAGCTATAATAGGTGCAAAAACCAAAGCCTCCTTTCGTAAAGGAGGTGGCAGGCGAAGCCTGACGGAGGATTTGTGACAACCACCCCGGCACTTCGTGCCACCCCTCCAAGGAGGGGAATTAAGGACAATCCTCAGTCAGCTACGCTGACAGCTCCTTTGAAAAAGGAGCCTATGTGCCTACTACACAAAAGGCAGGGTCGAATGATCGTTCGTAATCTTTCATAAAATGCACCTCCATAACAATTATGTCCCGAAACGGGACATAATTAAATATCCCGTTTTGGGATATGCAAAAATTGTTAAAAGGAGGTGATGCTTTTTGAGATATGATATTTTTAAATATCCACGTTTAAGAGATTTACGTAACGATAAAAGCTTGCCTCAAAAAGTGCTCGCCGCCTACCTACAGGTAAAGCCAAACACATATTCTCGTTATGAAACAGGAACACATGGCATTCCTGTTGATGCTTTAGTAAAGCTCGCAGATTTCCACAACACTAGCGTGGACTATTTGATAGGCTTAACAGACATCCCCACACCTTACCCTCGCAATCACACAAAATAATCAATAAGCGAAGTCCCCTTTGTAACCGCTACAGTTACAAAGGGGACTTCGCTATCTATCCACACACCCCTGCGCCTATGCGCTTTTGGCTATCTTATTGGAACGCAGCTTCCAAATTGTCGCGGCGATGCCCGCAGATACCGCAAGCCCTGCCGCACCGTATGCGCCATATTTGGCAATCTGCTTGCGTTTCGCCGTCTTTGTGCGGACGACACCCACGGTATCCGCTTCCGCGAGGAAGATATCTTCAATCTCACCAATGCAGTCTAAGAGCCTGAACAGGATAGGCTTATTCATACTTGAACACCCTCTCTCTCTAAATGTGCGCCCAGTTTTTTTCTGGAACGGAATAGCAGGGATTTCACCTTGCTCTCGCTCATGTCAAACCGCTCTGCAATATCGCGAATGCTTGCCCCGTGGAAATAGCGCAGCACAAAGGTCACTCTGGCCGTCTGATCCATGTCGTGCAAACAGTCGTTGATAGCCTCGGTGACCGTTTGCGCTTCGTATGCCGCTTCCGGGAGACCGGTTTTGCTGATGGGGATGCAGTCTTCCAGTTCACCGAGTAAAAGCTCCATCTCACCGCCGCCGCGGCGATCTGCCGTCTGCGCTTTCCACTTGTTGATGGAAAGATTCCGGGTGATCTTCGCTAGGAACGCACCAAACATCGTCGGGCGATTGGGGGGAATCGCTTCCCAGGCTTTAAATAAGGTATCGCTCACGCACTCCTCCGCATCTTCATGATTGCGCAGAATATTCATAGACGTGAAGAACAGCCGCCGGCCATACTTCTGCCGGGTCTCGTCCAGTGCCTCTTCTCGCCGTTCAAAGAACAGCGCGATGATTTCCTTATCTTCCAAAGCCTTATCCCCTTTGCCTTAGGGTTTTGCAAATTGTAATTGCGCCTTTTTCGGTTGGTTTTTATAGCGCGCGTAGAATACGATGACTGAAATTATCTTTGCTGATTCAATGGCAATCCCCATAATGTTCCAACGGAAATCGCCGTGCAGAATATTGAGCGGTGTTTGCGTTAGGAGTACCGCCGCGGCATAGAACACAACGGTAGCACGTACATAGTGGACACCCGGTAGGTATTGTCCAACCACAAAGCTGAGTGCGCCCACCATGCCCAGGATATGTACCCATCTAACTTCCGGCGGCGCTTGTAAGATGCCCAGTACCCCGGCCACAAGGGCGATACCAATCATGACAAGCAAGAAATTAATCCCAAACTCTTTGCTCTTGGGTGTATTTCTGGAGAAGGTCTGCCAAAATACCAAATTGCGAATGGTACTATAGCTTGACGCAATGATGAGGGAAATTTGCGTATTCATCCCTGTGGCAAGGCCGACGGAGATAAACATTAGCATCCAGAAAAAACTGCCTATGCCGGTTACGAGAAAGTATTTTGTCTTGTCTTTGATCTGATACGACACAAATTCAAAGCAGATTGTAATGAGACCAAATACTTGTGCGATGATAAACCATGTATTCATTATGCTACCACATCTTTCTTATTTTTTAAAGTGTCATATTTTCTGCAATACGCAAAACCCAAAGCCCCGGGTCCTGCGTGTGTGCCCACAGAGGCGCTTACAACTGTTACGGGGGTATTGATTTTGATACCCAGTTTTTTCTCTGTGTTGGCTTTAAATTCGGTGGCTTCTTCCTCGTTGAAGATGTGTCCGACACAGATGTTGATGTCCTCTTTTACGTCCGCCAAGGTCTCTACAATGGCCTCTTCCATCAGCGCAAGGGCTTGCTTTTTCCCCCGTACGCTATCCAGTTGAGATACCTCGCCGTTTTCCACCTGTAGGATCGGGCGCAGACCCAAAATACCGCCGACTAAAGCCGTTGTCGGCCCTACTCTGCCGCCTCTTTTTAGGAATTCCAGGGTGTCTAATGTAAAGTAAGCCCGTGCCGTCTCACGGACTTTTTCTGTGAGCGCGACAGCATCCTGCAAAGAGTGGCCCGCGTCACGCATTCTGAGTATCTCTCTTAGTACAAGTCCCTGTCCGATGGTCACGCTTTGGGAGTCTACCACACATATACTTTGGTTTGGGTATTCTTCCTTTGCCATTTCGGCAGCCATAGTCGCGCTTGAGTACGAGCCGCTCAATTTGGACGAGATGGTCAAAACGAGGATATCTTTCCCCGCTTGCAGATGGGGTGTATATGCGTCTAAGTAGTCTTGCGGATTTGGCTGCGCCGTTTTGGGGCGGATGTTTTTGTCTTCAATCAGACGGTTGAAGTAGTCCACCGTGCTGATGTCTATCCCCTCTTTCAGATATGTCTCCTGGTCAAAGGTAATATAAGCCGGCACGATCCCCACACCGTATTGCTGCGCTTCCTCTCTGGTAAAGTCGCATGGGCCGTCAGAAATGATTTGAAACATAAGAGCCTCCTGAATATGTAATTGGTTTGTTTGTGCTTCACCTATGTAGACAGCAAAATTTGGCATTGGTTGCATGGTGGCGGAAATTTTTTTGGAAATGTTTGTAGGGGGGGACATAGGCTCCTTTTTCAAAGGAGCTGTCAGCGTAGCTGACTGAGGATTGCCCTTATTCCCCTCCTTGGAGGGGTGGCACGAAGTGCCGGGGTGGTTGTCACAAATCCTCCGACAGGCTGCGCCTGCCACCTCCTTTGGAAAAGGAGGCTTTGGTCTCCACCCACACAAAAACCCCCTGTGACCGTCTAGTCACAGGGGGTTCATCCTCTATCCCTTACCCAAAATCTCTATGAAAATTCATAATCATCATCGCTACACTGGCGCGATAGCTGTTGCCTGTCGGGTCAAACCTACCCTCGCCCACGCCTTGGATGATACCGGCTCTTTGCAGGGCTGTAGCCGCCGGTCTCGCCCAGACGGCGATCTGGTTGAAGTCTTGGAACTGCGGTACGTTGTTCTGGGGCAAGCTTATATTCATGGCGTTTACATAGCGATAGAGCATGGTCACCATCTCTTGGCGGTTGAGTAGACGGTTGGGGGCAAACATCCCCTCGCCTACGCCCTCCACAATATTGTGGCGAGCCGCCCACTCCACATAGGGGGTGAAGAATGCGCCTGCGTGGACATCGTGATATGTGCCGCTTTGGGGCGTAATCAGACTATGCAACACATAGCCGGTCTGATTCCCTGTCTGAATACGGAACCAGTTTTCCGCACGGCCGATAATGGTAACTTGTGTGCCATTGGGTAGCTGTGTCACGATCCCATGTCCCGTGCTTGGCCCGGAACGGACATTGACCAAACTGCCGGTAATCGTCCCCCGCAGGTTATAGTCCATGGCGCTGACCCCTGCCATGCGGCCTAGGATTGTCACAAACATGCCCCGGGTTGTATTCTCAAGAGGAGCAAATGTGTTCGGGCCTGTACCTGTCATAAGTCCTTGGTCGCGGACATATTGTACCGCTTCATAGAACCAAGCGCCCTGGGGCACATCTGCAAACACACCGGGCGGTAGAGGCGGCTGGGGAGGCTGACCCGAAGTGCCTGTGATGGTCACGCCGGTATAGTAAAAGTGGATGATCTGCGCCGCTGTGTGTCCGGCGTTGGCAAGACCGAACGCACCCCATTGGCTCATACCCACGCCGTGACCGAAGCCGTAGTTTGTAATGGTATAAGTCACCCCGCCGGCATTCATGGCTTCAATGGCTGCCTCTGATGCGGTGTCTAGGGCGACCTGTCCCTCCGCTGCCATGGCCGTAATCTCAAGCTGGCTGTAGTATGGGTAGAGATCCTCTAGGGTTGGGAGGTCTTCTGCGTAGTCATCGGCTTCCAATACACCTGCAAGCGCACCTTGGTTTCTTGTGATGGTGAAACGCTGGCTGTTAAAGGTTGGGTGCAGTCCTGTCAAAACACGGTCACGGGCGGCATTGCGATGATAGACCCGTGTCGCACCGCTGGATGAGGTAAAGGTAACCGAGAGCACGTTCCCCATGGCGGTGGGCTGTACTTGGGCGTTTGCAATGTCGGAAAGCCCGAAGTTTGCATCTCGATTGCGCATGTGGGTGAGGAACTCCGCAGGGGTTAGCGTTCTGCTCCAGCGGACGGATTGGATTGCGCCGTGGGGATCTGGCACGCCCCTCAGATAGGCGTATGGATTCCCCCAAACATTTTCCGAATTTTCCGTTGCACCGCCGGAGGCTGAGTGATACACCGCCTGAATAGGTCTGCCGTTATGTAAGATCACTTGTCCCCGGGTGCTGGTAACGGATTGGTTTGTCCGATCTGTTGTGCCATGCATTCCGCGATATACTTGACACCATGTGGTGTTAGACAGATCAAAGCCATGGGATGCGTGTCTGCCAAAATGCCGTACTGCGAAGGTACGCGCCGCGATGGCTTGCGCTTGCAGTGCCGCCAGCGGCCAAGAAGCCGGCATTTCGTAAGGAATGACACCTTTCAGGTAGTTTTCCAGATCTACATAGTTGATCACCGTCAAACGGCCGCCAGAGGCTGTGATACGGAATCCGCCGAAAAAGTCAAAGCTTGTCCGCACATTGCCGCCGTATCTGGCATGGGGCAGGGTATACGTTGTCGTAAGAGCCAAATTCGCAGGTCCAACGCTCACCGTTTGTCCTGTATGAATCACAGTCCCGGCCGCATTGGTCACGGTGAGGCTGTTGCCGGATGCTACGATCCGCAAATCGGCATGGGTCGCCTGTGCGCTCGGCACAAACTGCCGTGCGGCATTAAACGAACCGATGCGCAATCCCCCGGCGTTTACAAGGCGTACATTGGGCGGTGTACTCCAACTGCGGTGGGCATTGAGCCCAATGCGGATGACATCATGCGCCGGCGTAAACCCCTCCGCCGGGCTGCTTGCCAAGGGCAGAAGCCCCACAAGCAAGGTGCACATCAATAAAAAGGCCAAGGCCCGTTGCATTTTCTTCATAATTAATCTCCTTTTGCGTAAAAACCATACTATCCCTATAGTACCATGGTCTACTATAACGGAAATTCCGAGAAAATGCAAGGAAATTCGCGAACTTGATATATTTTTGTAATATCGGGAACTTGTAGGGGACGATGCCCGCATTGTTCCGTATAAGCTACGTCCTTTGTAGGGGCGGCTATTAGCCGCCCGCGGGCGATTGATAATCGCCCCTACATAGACGGTAGCGGTTGTTGTACATTGTGGAACGATGCCCATATCATGCCCTGGGGGTGCATTGTCCCGCATCACCTAGTGTGCACCGAGACCGAAAGAACGGGACGATGTGGGCATCGTCCCCTACGGCGCATGAAAGGCAGTCAGAATTTAAATCTGACTGCCTTTTCCACACAATTCACACCCTGCCTATTTCTCTTCCCAATAACCCCAAGTTGCAATCCCGCCGGCGATTCCGCCGAATAGTACGCCTGCCACAGGCCAGACGACCCAGGATCTACTCCAATCACCGCTTAAGAAGCTCCAAAGCAGGTAAATCGCCGTTGCAAGCGGGAAGTATATACTTGCGACAACACCAATCAGCCGCTCGGTTTTCGTACTCCTCCGCTTGTTGGCATATTCCCCTCTGTTGAGCAGGATATCATATGCAGAATACTGCACACCTGCCGGGACAAGCAGAAAGATACCAAAGCCCATCATGGGGAGCATCGGCACAAGCCACATAGCGCCGCTATAGAAGCGTTGCCATAAAAATAAACCCGTCGATTGCCACAAGAATACGCCCACTGACAAGATGATGAATCCAATGCCAAGGGATAGCTGCACCGCAAAGCGTTTCCGAAACTCCATGTGGCCTCGTTCTACCTCTGCCTTTGTTACATTATCTAAGCGAATCACTTTCTGTTGGTATATTTCATACTGGTCAAACTTGATCCCGTTAATCACAAACAGCACAACCGCCACTGCAAGCGTAGCAAACAGAGCAAACAAACCACCCGCGTTGCCGAAGAAGATAAAGCCCGCAACACCGCAGAGGATCAGCCAAACACCAAGCCCGATCTGGAGGCTTCCCCGCCGGGCGTGTAACAGATAGGTTTCCGCTTCTTCCCGTGTGAGGGAGATTACGTCTTTGTCCGACACCTCTTCCAACTCTGTCGTCCCCAAGCCAAGTTCTGCCACGATCTCGTCAATGCTGCCAAAGTCCGCAATCACACTGTATGCCGCCTCGTGTTCTGACTTGCCGCCTTCGATCAGCGCGTGGTACTTCTCTTCCATGCTGGCAAGCATTTCCTCTTTGAGCGCCCGCACCTGTGCCGTTTGTGAAAAACCGGCAAACACATTGTCCAGATAGGTTTTAATTACATCCATCGTCCTCTTCCCCCTTGTCCGAAATCTTAGAAATAACATGCTCTTCTCCCTCATCTGCTAAAACAAACTTTGAAATCAGCGTCTGTGTCAGTTTCCACTCCGTGCATTTTTGCCGGTAATACGCCCGGCCTGCGTCTGTTAAGGTATAATACGTCCGCTCTCGTCCGCCGGAGTATGAGCCGGGGTAGGAGCGCAGGTATTGTAACTTCTCCAAACGCGAGAACGCTGAGTAGAGGGTTGTCTCTTTCATGGTATAGCAGTCCCCTGATAAATCCGTGATCCGCTTGGAGATGGCATACCCGTATGAATCTTCTTGCCAGAGGGCGCGTAAGATCATCAGATCAATATACCCCCGCAGGACATCACTGCTGATTGCAATTGGTTCCAAAAAACCACCCCTTGCTCCTATATCGTCATAAGCGCCGCAAATTGACTGATTGCCCCATCGTCAATGGCATCTACATATCCCGACTGTTTGGTGACGGCTTTCATAATAAGCCGTTCCATCCCATTTGCTTTTTGCGGGTCGAATATCCCCCCTGCAAAACAGGTGGCTGTCACCCCTTGCAGAATATCCGCCGGAAAGTTATCTTTGAAGTATTTCCGCTCGTCACTCTTAGCCATGCCGGATAAAAACAAGCCAAACTTTTTACCGTGTAGTTGTTTTGGGTGTTTTGCAAGAAAGGCCTTTGCTTCCTTACGGATTGACCCGGCATACAGCGAACTGCCAATGATCACACAGTCAAAGTCCCCAAGCGCCGGGACATCGTCCTGTTTCAAGTCGTACAGAACCGCGCCGCCCAGCTTATCTGCAATACGTCCGGCGATCTCACGGGTCGCGCCGTATTTTGTGGCGTAGAGAATCAATGTGCGCATACTGTTCACCCTTTCAGATAGTACTACGTCTGTCGTTGTAGTAAGAATAACACAACTACTACGTCACGTCAAGTAGTTTGGGTAGAAAAAATCCCCACAGGGAAATCTGCGGGGATTTTTTCGTTTGTAGGGGACGCACACTGGGCGTCCCGTCCTGTCTAGTTTCGGTGCAAATTTGGAACACGGGACGCCCGGTGTGCGTCCCCTACAGCCCTTTCGCTTTCAAAAAATCATCCAAAATGGTATCCAGATTCGGATTCCCGATCTCTTGCAGCGCATATGTTACCCGGGTGTTTGGCTTGTGCAGATCAATCAATCTACCCAGGTCAATGGGGGTCGCCACCAGTACCGTATCGCAAGGTGTGTTGGCGATGGTCTTGGAGAGGTCTTGAATCTGCTGCTCTCCATAACCCATGGCAGGCAGCACTGTGCCGATGTTGGGATAGGTTTCGTATGTCTCACACAGCTTGCCCACAGCATATTCTCGCGGATCGACAATTTCAGACGCACCATAGCGATGCGCCGCTACAACGCCCGCGCCGATTGTCATTTCACCGTGGGTGAGGGTTGGGCCGTCTTCTACCACCAAGACTTTCTTGCCCTTGATGAGTTCAGGCGCGTCCACATGTATGGTGGAGGCCGCATCCACCACAATGGCTTTGGGGGCGACTTTTTCGATGCTCTGCCGTACGGCTTGAATCCCCGCAAAGTCCGCGCTGTCAATCTTATTGATGACCGCCACGTCTGCGATACGCAATGTGACCTCCCCCGGATAGTAAGAAAGCTCATGCCCCGGACGGTGGGGGTCAACAACTGTGACCATCAAGTCCGGCTGGTAGAATGGGAAGTCATTGTTTCCGCCGTCCCATAGGATCACGTCACAACCATTGGGGTCTGCTTCCGCTGCCGCTAAGATCGCCGCATAGTCAACTCCTGCGTAGATCACGTTCCCGCGGGTGATGTGGGGCTCATACTCTTCCATCTCCTCGATGGTACAGTTATGGGTTTTCAAATCTTCCAATGAGGCGAAACGCTGTACTTTTTGCGCCGCTAAGTCTCCATAGGGCATGGGATGCCGCACGGAGATAACTTTTAGGCCTCTCGCGTTTAAAATTTCTGCGATCTTACAGGTGGTCTGGCTTTTCCCGCACCCTGTCCGAACCGCGCCAATGGCGATGACGGGCTTTGTGCTTTTGATCATAGTCTGCTTCGGCCCTAGGAGCGTAAATGCCGCGCCCGCCGCGTTTACTCTCGCTGAAACGCCCATCACATGTACATAGGGCACGTCGCTGTAAGAGAACACGCACTCGTCCACATCGCACTCTTGGATGAGGTCTTCCAGCTCTTCCTCTGCATAAATGGGGATGCCATTCGGATATAAGTCCCCCGCAAGCTCCGGGGGATAATTGCGCCCTGCAATGTCCGGAATCTGCGCCGCTGTAAAAGCAACGACATCATAATCAGGATTGTCTCTGTAATAGGTATTAAAGTTATGAAAATCCCGCCCCGCGGCACCGATGATGATAATTTTTTTCTTCATTGAGATGTCCCTCCATTTTTGTTTCTTGTTGTATTATAATGCATTCATATGAATAAATCAAGTATAAATATGCAGAAAATTTCATAAATTTTGATTTACGGATGCATTATAATTCACAAAGGAACAAAACGGCGGTGCACCCGTAGGGGCAGACCTTGTGTCTGCCCTTTGCTTTTTAAGCTCCTTTCGTAAAGGAGCTGTCCGCGCAGCGGACTGAGGTTTTGCCCTTGACCTTTGCAACTTATGTGTGTTTTGATAGCTGTACGTAAAACCGACCTTAGGCTTCGCCTGCCACCTCCTTTACGAAAGGAGGTTTTAAGGGCGTACGAAAACCCCCAACGCAGTGTGTCGGGGGATTTTTTTCTTGCAATTCATAGGTTTCCATGATATAATATTTCTTATATAACCGAGTTGAAAAACTCAAGCGGTAGTCGCAGGCAAGTTGACGCTTCCTACGATTACAGGTGCACAGACACCCATACATGACCTCAAAGGCCCCACCGCATGTCCCAGTATAGCACATCTCCGTGTTATCCACAAGGCATGTATGGCGTTTGAGTGATGAAACTGTCTTCACACAGTATGGGTATTAGCCTATGCTGTGTTTTTTCTTATCGGTTCGCGGTGGGGTCTTTGCCTCCAAAAATCGAAAGAAAGGATGGTATTCATATGGAAGAAGCGGAAATCTTGCGAGAAATGTACATGCAGTTGCACAGACACTTAGAAAGCTTACAGCGCACCTTTCACAACCTATCAAAAGAAGCAGATGAAATTTTAATCAACACCTCAAGCATGTACCTCTTACACCTGAGGCACTCTGCCTCGTCTAAAGAAGAAGCAGAAAAACAATTTTCCAAGCTATTTCGCGGTTTCTAAGAACATAGCAAAACCCCTCACAATGTGAGGGGTTTTGCTGGTGACGCGTACGGGACTCGAACCCGTGTTACCGGCGTGAAAGGCCGGTGTCTTAACCACTTGACCAACGCGCCACGTTGGTA